>Ga0180434_10000089_pt1 | contig 127573 bp, 206 predicted proteins | sample SS_ome_7_FD_132453 | JGI IMG/M metagenome (GOLD analysis project Ga0180434, IMG submission 132453) | Hypersaline lake sediment archaeal communities from the Salton Sea, California, USA - SS_1_D_2 metaG | ecosystem: Environmental > Aquatic > Non-marine Saline and Alkaline > Hypersaline >... | reverse complement strand
TATCGATCTCGCCGGGCGACTACGAGTACAGGGTCGACCTCGGGAAGTCTGGATGCCAGACGGTCCGCGGCGTCCTGCGCGGAGTGGCGAACATCGACGTCCAGGGCCACGAGGGGTGCTTCTTCATCGGCTCGGCGACGACGGGCCAGGGCGCTGCGGTGAACGTTCGTCCCTACCCGTCGGGCACGAACAGCTACTGCGGGAGCTACAGCCGTCTCTACGGCGACACGCTCCTGTCGTACGTCGGCGCCTACGGGACGTCAATCGCCCTGAAGGACGCCTACATCGACGGCGACGACGCCGTCCTTCTGTTCTCCAACCTCAGCGGATCGAACCAGAACCTCAGGGTGTACGGGTCGCTGATCGCGAAGTGAGCCGCTGTGATAAGCTGCTCTGGGTGAGGCCATGAGACCGCGAGACTGGAGAGAGATCCCGGAGCTCCACTCGGCGTTGGAGAACGTCGGGATCGACCAGCACCACATTCGGCCGAGCAACATCGAGGTCTCGAACACGTCGCTGTCGGTATCTCCGCTCCCGGGCGGCCCGGGGGTGTGGGACATCGCCGTCCCGTTCGACGCCGTCGCGGTGATGTTCAACCTCCGATCGCTCCACTCGACCGACCAGGGAGGCGGGAAGGCCGGCGTCACCGGGGTCGCGGGGCGATCGTCGCTCGACGCGGCGACCGTGTCGCTGGGAGGGCACGGTACTCTCGCGTCGACGAGCTACAACGCGGCGTACTCCAAGGCGGGCGGGGCGCTCTACCTGTCCCACAAGGTGTTCGACGCGAGCGGAAACCTCGTCCTCGCGCTGAGGGATGCCTATCTGACCCTGACCGGCCCGTCGACGAGGGTCCTCCGCACGGAGTGGACGAACTTCGGGTCCGGCTATGAGACGCTGAACTGCTGGGGCGAGTTCATGGTGTTCGGATGAGCGATCCTCTGCGAGTTCTGGCGATCTGCACCGAGGACCCGGAGGACATCCTCGGCGGGATGGGGATGCACCTCCGGGAGAACTATCGGGCCATGGCCAGGGGGCACGACGTCAGGATCGACCTGCTGACGGTAGGGGGGAAGGAGGGCCCGGACCCGTATCTCGGCGTGACGAAGTGGTACGCCGACAACCTCGTGTGCTACCGCCCCCGGAACCCCGGACTCGCGAGCTGGCCGTTCCTAGACATCCAGCTCGCCAGGACGGTCACCAGGATGATCGCCGACGGCCGCCGGTGGGACGTCGTCCACGCCCACGAGTGGAGCTCCATCCAGACGGCCAGGATGGTCCGCGACGCGCTCCGCATCCCGATGGTCGGGACGATGCACCTCTGTCTGAGCTACCTGGCCCGCGTCGAGAGCCCGGCCGGCGCGGTCCAGATGCACAGATGGAGCGACGGCGACCTGTACTGCGCGAACCAGGAGGGGCACCTGATCTGCGATCCGCACGAGCTGATCCTGTGCTCGCAGGCGTACGTCGACATCGTCCGCAGCCACTTCATGACGGACCGCCAGATAAACCTCATCTACAACGGTGTGAACGTCGACGAGTGGAACCCGGACGCCGGAGACGGGGAGCGCGCCTACTCGGACTGCGGTCTTGGCTTCGCGGACGGCCTGCCGATCTCCCGCCGTCCGGTCGCCCTGTACTGCGGGCGGATCGCGACGATGAAGGGCGTCGTCCCTCTGATCGAGGCGATCGAGAGCGCGGACTCCGGCTGGCAGGTCGTCATGGCCGGCGACGTCGCCGCGAACACCGAGAACGACGTAGAGCGTTGGGAGGTGACGCGGCGGATAAGGGCGCTCGAGCAGGCCCATCCGGAGCGTCTCCGCTGGGTGAAGTTCAAGCACGGTCAGGCCCTTCGCGATCTCTACGCGCTCGCCGACGTCGTCCTGATGCCGTCGATCCACGAGCCGTTCGGGCTCGTCGCTCTAGAGGCGATGGCGATGGGGACTCCGCTGATAGCCACGGACGTCGACGGGCTCGGGGAGATCGTCTGCGACGCCTCCGGCCGGGAGTACGCGATGGTCGTCCGGCCGCGGAGTCCGGGGAGCATCCTCGCGGCGCTCAGGGACCTGCGCAGTCCAGAGCTCCGGGCCGAGCTGGTCGACCTCGGCATGCGCCGCGTCCGCGACTTCACCTGGGACGCCTCCGCGGCGCGGACGGTCGACGTCTATCGAAGGGCCGTCGAGAGGGGCGCGTTCGCCAGGGCCGTCTAGGGAGAGACCGATGTCGGTAGCACTGAACAACCCACCGCCCCCGCCCCCGCCGCCGCCCCCTCCACCGACCAGGGCCAAGATCGTCGCGGTGAAGATCGAGGACAACGTCGAGCGGTGGGTGAAGATCTGGGTCTGCTACGGAGCCGACGTGGACGGGACGTTCGTGGCCGACAGGGAGTGGCCGCCGATCGAGTTCAAGATCGAGAACGGGAACCACCCGCTGAAGGGCGGGATGAGTCTCAGACGCTGCCCGGCCTGCGGGGAGTGGAGCGCGCTGTCGGAGGAGTGTCGGGGCTGCGGCGCGCAGACGGTCCCGTACGACGGCCTCAGCCGGATCGAGAGGCTGTTCGACGTCGTGCGCGACGTTCTCTACGAGTTTCTCATCAGCGAGGAGGTTCCGGACCCGACGACCGGGGAGACCGCCAGGCTGCTCGACGCCAGAGAGGAGAGTTGAACCGTGACGACGCGAATCATCGCAGGGTCCACCGAGCGCATCCAGACTCCGGTCGTGAAGGACGGGAGTCTCGCGGCCCTGACCGGGCTCTCCACGGTCGTTCTGGCGATCCAGCGGGTCAGCGACGGCTTCTGGTACGACTTCAACGACGACACCTTCAAGGCGTCCGGGTGGACGACCCGGCAGGCGACGATGTCGGAGGTGTCGTCGTCGCTGGCCCCGGGCGAGTACTACTACGACTGGGACACGTCGGCGATCGTCAGCCCGACGGCCGACGACACCTACATGATCCGCATCGACGAGACGGGCGGGACCGCGAAGAACACGCCGTTCGTCGACGAGCTGAAGGTCGACCAGTGGGTGAAGGACCTGTTCGACGAGCACTCCGCGACGCAGTCCGACGTCTCCGACGTCCAGGCCGACACGGACGACATCCAGACCCGCCTTCCCGCCGCGCTGGTCTCCGGGAGGATGGACTCCGACGTCGGTGCGATGCAGGCCGGCGTCGTCTCAGCGGCGGCCATCGCCACCGACGCCGTGGACGCCGACGCGCTCGCCGCCGACGCGGTGGCCGAGATCCAGTCCGGGCTGGCGACTGCGTCCCAGCTCACGGACGTCGAGACGGACACCCAGGACATCCAGTCTCGCCTTCCGGCGGCCCTCGTCGGAGGTAGGATGGACTCCGACGTCGGAGCCATGCAGGCCGGCGTAGTCAGTGCCTCAGTCGTAGGGGCTGACGCAATCGACGCCGATGCACTCGCGTCCGATGCCGTGTCCGAGATCCAGTCCGGTCTCGCCACGGCGTCCCAACTCACGGACGTCGAGGCGGACACCCAGGACATCCAGTCCAGGCTGCCGGCGGCTCTCGTCGGGGGGAGGATGGACTCCGACGTCGGAGCCATGCAGACCGACTCCGTCGATGCCGACGCTCTTGCGGCCGATGCCGTCGCGGAGATCCAGTCGGGACTGTCCACGTCCGCGGAGGTTGCCGCCGTCCAGGCCGACACGGACGACATCCAGACCCGCCTTCCTGCCACGCTCTCCGGGGGCAGGATGAGGTCCCACGTCGAGGCCATCGACAACGGGGCGATCACGGCCGGGGCGATCGCCACCGACGCCGTCGACGCCGATGCCTTGGCATCCGACGCGGTGGCCGAGATCCAGTCCGGTCTCGCCACGGCCGCGGCCGTGGCCGCCGTCCAGGCCGACACGGACGACATCCAGACCCGTCTCCCGACGTCTCTCGTCGGCGGGCGGATGGACTCCGACGTCGGAGCCATGCAGGCAGGGGTAGTCGACGCGGCGGCCATCGCCGCCGGAGCTGTGGACGCCGACGCCCTGGCCTCCGACGCGGTCGACGAGATCGCCGACGGAGTCTGGGACGAGACGATCGCCGACCACCTCGGAGTGGGCTCGACGGGCGAGGCTCTGAACGACGCGAGCAGCGGCGCCGGGGTCGATTGGACGTCTTCGGAGCGGGAGCAGATCCGCGACGCCATCGGGGTGGACGGGGCGAAGACGGCCGCGACCGGCGGGCAGCTTCAGGGCGTCTTTGCCGACACCGCCGCGATCGACGCGAGGCTTCCGGCCGACCCCGCCGACGAGTCGAACCAGATCGCCCAGCACGCGGCGACCCAGGCCGCGATCGCCGGACTGAACGACCTGAGCCAGGCCGAGGCGCAGGCGGCGTGCGTCGCTGCGCTGGTCGCGCAGGGGTACACGAGCGTCAGGGCGGCTCTGCTCGACAACCTCGACGAGCTGATCAGCAGCCGTGCCGTCGCCGGGGACGAGATGGCGCTGACGGCCGCGCAGGTCGTCGCCGTCGTCGACGCCGTCTGGGACGAGGCGATCTCGGGGCACGTCGGCGCGGGCTCCACCGGCGCGGCCCTGAACGACGCGGCGGCCGGGGTCGACCCAGTCGTCGTCGCCGAGACGATCCTCGACCAGTCCATCGCTGCGCATCAGGACCCAGGAACGGTGGGGCGAGCGCTCAACTCGATGGCGGCCGAGACGACGGTGGGGGCGACGCCGACACCGACTGCGATCACGTTCGGGACGTCCCTCACGGAGCCGGACGACACCTTCAAGTACATGACCGTCGTCGTCGTCGCTGCCGCCGGGTGGGTGGCGGCACGGACGATCGAGGCGTACGCCCAGGCGAACGGTGCGATCTCTGTCAACAGCGACAACCCGTTTCCTGTAGCTCCCGCAGAGGGCGACACCGTCATCGTCCTCAGGCGGGTCAGCGGCGCGTCGATCGAGGCATCGGCCACGATGACGGGTACGATCTGCTGAGGAGGTCTCGATGCCGGCGCTCGAGCGGGAAGAGAGCAGCAACTGCAGCAACCCCGTCCTGGACGCGTACGTCCGGATCGGGTCCGTCCTGACGGACATCTACTCCGCCGAGTACGTCATCTACGAGCGGGTCAGCGACCCTCCGAACCTGACGCAGGTCTACCCCCCGACGGGGCGAGCCACGGTCGACGTCGACAATCTCTGCCCGACGGGCCACAAGATCGGCACCGGCCACTACGTCGCGGAGTGGGACGTCCCCGTAGACGCGCTCGTCGGCGCCTACGAGATCCACTGGTTCTGGCGGCTGACAGTTGCCCACGCCGAGCAGCAGTTCTGCCAGGAGTTCGTCGTCACGCTCCAGGCGTCGATGGTCAGTCCTCCGGGCTACTGCACGATCCAAGACATCCGAGACGAGGGGGTCACCGAGGCGATGCACGACGACACCCGCGTCGAGTCCGCTATCGCCACGGCGTCCCGGCTGATCGACATGTACACAAAGCGGTGGTTCGAGCCGCGGTCCCTCACGTTCACGCTCGACGGGTTGGGGGTCAAGTCCCTACATCTCGACCAGCCGATCATCGACGTGACGGAGCTGCTCGTCGAGGACATCGAGGTAGACGTCGACACCGAGCTGATCGTCTACAACAGGCACCTGTCGGAGAACCTCACCCAGCCGGACGACAGGGAGAACCCCCGGATCGAGCTCCTCCAGCCGATAGAGGGGTCTCTCGAGGCCAGGCTAGGCTTCCGGAACTTCCCGCGCGGGCAGCGCAACGTCCAGATCACGGGCCAGTTCGGGTACACGGAGTACGACGGGACGGCGACCGGGAAGGTCCCGGAGCTCATCGCCCACGCCTGCAAGCTGATGGCGATGCGGGAGCTCCCGCTCCTCGTCGACGGAGACGACCGGGAGGACGCCCGAGCCCGCTGGCGCGTTACGGAGTACAAGACGCGAGACCAGACCATCAAGCTCGGGGGCGTCTCCGCGACGTCCGGGGGGCGGGCCGTCGTCGGCGCGTACACCGGCGATCCTGAGATCGACGCGATCCTCGCGCGGTTCAGACGTCCCATAAAGATCCGCGCCGTCTAGCGTGCTACTCTCCTCGACAGGAGGACGACCATGGCGAAGCGACCTGCGAGCCCGCCGAGAGACGGGCGCGGCGGAGGGAAGGGGCAGGCCGGTGGGGGCGGCCGGGGGAAGAACACAGGCGGCTGCTCCGGCGGCGGGCCGGGCGGTGGGCGTGGCGGAGGCCGTGGCAAGGGAGGCGGGCGGCGATAGGCCCCCTAGGCGCACGTGAGAGGCCGGCTGATATTCCCGTTCCGCGTCGACATCGCCAGGTTGGACACCGACGCGACGGCCGACGACCCCGACGGGGCTGGGCCCCACGGGCTCGGGTACGACGACGTGTTCCGCGAGCCGGTTATGGTCCCGCCGGCGGACGACGACAGCTCGGCTAGGGGTAGCATTCGTCGGGTGGAGAGCGTCGTCCGTCTTAGCGCCCAGATCGAGGACGACGCCTTCGACGCCATGCAGATGATGACGACGGGGCAGTCCCCTAGGTCGATGGTCAGGTTGGTCCTTCACTTCCGCGAGCTCGAGCGGGAGGGACTTCTGGACGACGACGGGCTCCCCATGCTCCGGAAGAGCGACAGGCTGGACGCGATCTACAGGCCGACCGGAGAGCTGATACAGCGCATCCCGAACCCCCCCGGTCTCTTCTGCGTCGAGCCGCAGCCGAGGTCTTTCTTCGTCGGGGCGCGCCGCAATCTGCTCCTGCTGATGTTCGAGTCGCGAGAGCGGTCGACGTCGTGAACGGCGTTCGCGTAAGGCTCGTCGGCGATTGGGAGAGGGCCAGACAGATCCTCCGCAGTCATCGCGACGGTAGGGCTCTCCGTTGCGCGTTCGACCGCGCCGTCAGGGCCGAGGCGGAGCGCTACGTGCGGGACGTCAAGCAGGGGGTCAGGCGGGGTGCCCCAGGCGGACAGCGGCTCACCCCGAACCGACCCCTGACCGTCGGGCGGAAGCGGTCGAACAAGCCCTTGATAGACCACGCAGACCTGATCAACTCCGTAAGGGTCCGCCGCGTCCGATCGATGGAGTACTTCGGGGGGGTGTCGCGCGGGGCTCGACGGCGAGGCGGGAGAGGGGGCGCGTCGATCGTCTCGATCGCCGCCGTCCACGAGCGAGGGAAGGTCATCGTCATCAGGGTGACGCCCGCGATGCACCGGTACTTCTTCTCGATGCTGAGGTCAGTTACGGGGAGCCTGTCCCGCCGCCGCTCGTCGGGCACGAAGCCTGTCGGCGGGACGAAGCGGTCCGGAGGGGCGATCCCGTTGTTTCGGCCGGGGGCCGTGCTGGTAATCCGCATCCGACCCCGTCCGTTTCTCGAACCCGTGTTCGATAGGAGGCGGAGGGGGGCCGAGCGCAGGATTCTGCGCGACGTCTCAATCGCGACGGGCGGCGCCTTCGGCACGGCGTCCTGACGCCTACGACCTTGAGTCTCGGGGCGATCCTCAGGTATGCTGGCGCCAGCATGTCCGTCCCGGTGGTCACCAACATCGTCCCAGCCCGCGGGCCGACGTCCGGTCGCGCCCTAGTAGAGGTGTACGGGGACGGGTTTCGACTCCCCACCGAGTCGGTGAACCCGTCTGGGGTGACGGCTGCGGCGCCCGCCAGCGTCGAGATTCTGTTCGACGACGAACCCGCGACGGACGTCCAGGTGCTGCGGACGAACAGGCTGGCGGCCCTGACTCCCGTCTCGCCGATCTCCGGGGAGATCGTCAGGATGCTCGGCGACCCCGACTTGACGTTCGTTCCGGGGACCCCCGACACGATCGTGAGGAGCGCCGGGAGCTGGCGCGACGACGGGTTCAGGTCGGGCCAGACCGTCACTGTGGAGCAGGCGGACGAGGACGCTAACAACACCGACCACTCCGTCGCGTCCATGACGGCGACCGTCCTGACGCTGGAGACGTCCGGCGCGGTCTCGGCGGAGGGCCCGACGTCCGGAGCCCGCGCCTACACGCGGGCGTACGGCGAGGGAAAGGTCGACGTGACGGTGAGGAACGTCGACGACGACGGGGACCCGATCTCCGGAGAGACGGTCACCGTCTCGGACGGATACGCCTTCTCCCGGGTCCAGCTCGCCGACGCGGCCCACCTGACGCGGCTCGTCCGCGAGTACATCATCCAGTGGCGGAAGCAGGTCATCCCGAACGTCTCGACGACGACTCACACGGAGTACGACGACGAGACCGGAGACGAGCTGAACATCACCGCCGTCGCCGATCTTCCCGGCATCGCCGTCGACGGTCCGGACATCTCCGAGAACCGGTTCTTCAGCGAGAACGGGACGATCACGGTGGAGCTGCCGAGCGGCGACATAGTCGTCCGTAGGGTTCCCTACACGGTCGACCTGTCATTCGTCGTGACCGGAGTGTCGGACCACAAGGGCGAGGCGACGAACCTCCAGGTTCTCGCGACTCAGTTCGTCAACAACAACCCGTACATCTACCTGGACCGGGACCCGGACGACCCCTCTCAGGGGCGGGTGAGATACGAGCACGACTTCGTCCCGAACGGGGACTTCGACACGACCGGCGTAGCGAACCTGTCGAACGTCAGGACGTTCAGCGGGACTGTCGTGATCCGCGGGTTCGACATCGAGGACCTGGCCGGTTTCGACGGCGAGCTCGGCCGCCGGATAGTCGCTCCGGTCGACGAGGACGGCATCGATATAACGACGGCTCAGACGGGCGCGTCCTACGACGTGGGACCGAGCCCGGGAGGGGATTGCTGATGGCGACGACGATCGAAAACGTGTCGAGGCGACGGCAGATCATCTCGCTCGACCACCCCGCCTTCTGGCACAAGCGGTTCGGGTATCGGCGAGTCGTTGTGCGGGCGAGCGACCACAATCCGCGGACCGGGTCTCGCGGGATGCGCGAGACCCGGAAGGGCTGCGCCGGCGTGATCACGCTGCTGCGCGGCGAGTCCGTCACGGGGCTGCCCGACGCGATCGCCGCGGTGCCGGACGTCCGGAGGCTCCGGGCCGCGGGAGCCGTGAAGCTCACCGTAGAGACGGCGCCGCCCAAGGCCAAGCCCAAGCCCAAGGCGAAGGCGAAGTCCGACGCGGACAGCCACCACAAGCAGGCGGCGAGCAAGGCGGGAGGTGAGTGATGAGCAAGGAGCTGCTGGCCTCGAAGGTCGTCGTCACCGAGGAGGAGCCGCGGGTTCGCCAAATCCTCGGCGTTCCGACGAACGTCTTTGGAATGATCGGCGTCACGGAGAAGGGGCCCGTCGGGGAGCTCACGAGGACGACGAGCTTCGACGAGTGGGTCGACATCTACGGCGGAGCGATCGCCGACGGCGACGCCTACCACGCCGTGCAGGGGTTCTTCGACAACGGCGGACAGGTCCTCGACTTCGTCCGAACCGTCCACTACACGGACGTCGACACGCCATCGACGGCGACGTCCGCGACGGCCGAGGTGACGATCCAGACCACGGCCGGAGGGGCAACCCAGGGGTCCGTCCTCGGGAGCATCGCCGCTCCGTTCGAGCTCGCGAACGGCGACACCCTGCTGATCACGACGGACCTCGGCGGACCGGACACGGCGACGTTCAGCGCGACGGCGGCCTCCGTCACGGGGAGCCAGACCGAGACCTTCGCTCTCGCCGACAGCCAGACGCTCATCCTGGAGGTCGACAACGGCTCTCCCCAGACGGTGACGTTCCTCACCGCAGAGTTCGTCGCGATCGGGGCTGCGACGGCCGCGGAGGTCGCGGCCGTCATCAACGCCAAGGCGACCGGCGTCTCGGCAACCGTGTCCGCCGGGGCCGTCGTCATCACGTCGGACACGCTCGGGACGGACTCCGATCTCGACGGGTTCGCCGGAACTGCCGTCTCCACGCTCGGGTTCAACGGGCAGAGCGACACCGGGACGGGGAACGTCGCGGACATTGACGTCGTTACGGCCGCCGAGGTGAAGACGATCGTCGAGGCCGCCGCGTCCGGAGTCACGGTCTCGGACGAGAGCGGCCAGATCAGGATCACCCGCGACACGGCCGGGGCGTCGTACTTCGTCCAGGTCGACGCGTCGTCGACGGCCGACGACGAGATGGGGCTCGACAACGCGACGCACTCTGGAACGAGCGGCGCCGCCGTCGACACCCTCAAGATCCTCGGGAAGTATCCCGGGACCTACGCCCACGACCTGACCATCAAGATCAGCCGCGCGACGTCGCTCGTCGCCTCGGAGTTCAACCTGACCGTTCTCGACAGCGGGATCGTCGTCGAGGTCTACCCGAACCTGACGATGGACACGACGGCCGACAGGTACGTCGAGACGATCGTCAACGACGAGGACACGGGCTCGCACTTCATCGAGGCAGAGGACCTCGGCGCCGCCGGGACCGCCGAGCAGCGGCGCCCGAGCGGCGGCGACACCTCCCCGACCTACAGTCCCGTCACCCACGGGCCGCTGGCCGGCGGGAACGACGGGCTCGCCTCCATCGACGACAACGACTTCCTCGGCTCCTCGGCCGGCCCGACGGGGCTCCGCGTCCTCGACCAGTCGCTCGACTTGGCGCTCCTCGCCATCCCGGACCGCCCGACGAACGCCGTCCACAACGGAATGATCACCTACTGCGAGGACACCCGCGACGGCACGGTCTTCGCGGTTCTCGACCCCCCCGCGGGGCAGTCGAAGACGGGGATCATCACCTACGTCGAGACCACCGCGTCGCTGCTCAACCTCTCCGAGTACGGGGCGATCTACTGGCCGCAGGTGAAGGTCCTGAACCCGTCCGAGGCGGTGTTCGGGACTGACGACACGATCGTCGTCCCGCCGAGCGGCCACATCGCCGGCGTCTTCGCGCGGACGGACGGCTCCAGGGAGGGGGGTGTCTACCTCCAGCCCGCCGGCGTCGAGAGGGGCATCCTGAGAGGCGTCGTCGGGTTCGAGAACGACGACGTCAAGCAGGAGAGCTGCCGAGACCTCGTCTACCCGAAGCGGATCAACCCGCTGACGACGGGCCCCGGGCTCCCGCTGTTCATTGACGGGAGCCGGACGCTCAAGGGCAACGGGAACTTCCCGAGCGTCGCCGAGCGGCGGGGCGTCATCTACATCGAGGTGTCCGCGAGGCTCGGCACCGAGTTCGCGCGCCACTCGAACAACGACGCCAACCTCCGCGCCCGTGTCGACCGCGCCCTGACGGCGTTCCTGCTCATCCAGTTCCGGAACGGGGCGTTCAGGGGCGACTCCCCGTCGAACAGCTTCTTCGTCGACGTAGGCGAGGGGCTGAACCCGGCGAGCAGCGTCTTCGCCGGGAAGCTCATCGCCAGGATCGGCCTGGCGACGCAGAAGCCGGCCGAGTACATCATCCTCCGGTTCTCCCAGGACACGCGGGAGCTCGAGGAGGAGATCGCGGCCGCGACCGCGTAGGGAGGTTGAGAGATGTCAGGGATCATCGGGACCCCGAGGAGCTTCCACAAGCGGTTCGCCTTCCAGGTCGAGATCGACGGTCTCGGGTCTGCCGCGTTCCGGACCTGTTCGGACATCGCGGTCGAGTTCGCCGACGTCGACCACTCCGAGGGCGGGACGCTCATTCCGGACAAGTCTCTCGGCCGCGCGACCGTCGAGGACGTCACGCTCGAGCGGGGGGCGACCCAGGACCACGACCTGTACGACTGGATGCTCGACTGCGCGAACTTGGCGATCAACGCCGGTCTCGTCGACGCCCAGTACAAGCGGATGGTCGACGTCGTCCAGTTCGACAGGGACGGGACGGTCCTCAGGCGGTGGCGGCTGCACAACGCCTTCATCAAGCGGTTCGTGGCGGGCAGCTGGGACAACGAGGCCGACGAGAACGTCATCGAGTCCGTCGTCCTCCGCTACGACTACCCGGAGCTGATCCAGTAACCCGCGCGCCGAGCGGCGCGCCGTGCTGAGGGGAAGGGCATGGAGCGCATCATCGAGTGCCCGTCCGGATTCGTCGGACGGGCCCGTCACTTCAAGGCCGAGTCGGCCGGCATCCTCGCCGACGCGAGAGCCATAAGGTCAGGGAGGGCCGCCGACTCGATCCTCCGGGCGTGCTGGCTCGAGACGATCGAGCTCGGGCCGTACGCGTTTCCGCGGGATCGGGTCGACTGGCAGCAGGTCCTCGCGTGCGACAGAATCTTCGCCCTGCTGATGATCCGCGTCGCGACGTACGGCGAAATGGAGGAGCTGGACGTTCGCTGCCCGAGCTGTGGTCACAAGTTCGTCTGGGACCTGCCCCTGCTAGAGCTCCCGGTCCGCCGACTTCCGGACGAGTCCGTCGCCAAGGTCGCCGCCGGCGACAACCGATTCGAGACCGAGCTCGCCGGCCGCAAGGTCCGGTTCAAGCTCATGACGGGGCGGGACCAGATCCGTGCGATCGAGGTGCTCAAGGGGACCGACGACGTCGTGGTGGCGTCCATGATGACCCGCGTCCTCGACGTCGACGGCGTTCCGAAGGAGGAGCTGACGGCCCACCTGAACGACCTGTCGATGGGAGACGTCCAGGACCTCATCGACGACATGGACGACGTCGACGGAGGGGTCGAGACGGCCTTCGACGTCTACTGTCCGAGCTGCGGAGGCGAGTGGGAGATCGACCTCCCTTTGGACTTGCAGCGCATGTTCGTCCCCCAGAAGCCGAACGAGCGCCGCCGCCGTCGCCGCCGTCGAAAGATGTCGGCACGTGGAACGCGGCCGTCGGAGGCGGGGGATGGGCAGGCGCTGCCGCGGGACGGCCGAGACGAGAACCTCTGAGCCTGTTCGGGCTGTTCTCTGAGATCGACGCCGAGGATCTCTGGGGAGCGGTCCGAATGCTCTGCTACACGATCCACGGGGGGTCTGGCTACTCGTTCACCAGAGCAGACGTCCTCGACATGTCGCTGGGCGAGATAGACGAGGCCCTGGACTGGCTCGAGGAGCAGCGGCGCCGGGAGGCGGAGGCGATGAAGCGCGCCACCAAGCGGTAGTGATGGCGGCCGTCGTCATGTAGACTAAGGGTCGATGGCTCTCAACAACCTCGGGCTAGGGTTCGTCTTCACCGCTCGCGACAGGGCGACGCAGACGATCCAGCGGGTCGGCGGAGCGTTCGACCGGCAGGCGGCTCGAGCCAGGCTCGCGAGCGGCATAATCCAGGCCGCGGCGATCGGCGTCGGAGCGTCTCTTGCCACGATGGCCACCGGGATCGCCGGGCTCCGCGGAGCCATGGCGCTGGCCAACATATCCGGTGAGTTCGGGGAGGGGCTGGCCCGCGTCAGGGCGATCACGAGGGCGACGACCGGGGAGTTGGGCAACCTGCGGGAGGCGGCGATCCGGGCCGGGATAGCGACCCAGTTCTCGCCTACGGAGGCCGTCCAGGGGCTCGGAGAGCTCGGCGTCCGAGGCTTCCAGGCCCAGGAGTCGATCTCCGCCCTGAGCGGCGTCCTAGACTTCGCGGCCGGCGGGGCGATCGGCGTTGCGGAGAGCGCCCAGACGGTCGGCTCCGCGCTCAGGGTCTTCGGACTCGAAGCCGGCCAGGCCACGCTCGCCGCCGACCGCCTCCTCCGGATATCGAACATTACGGCTCTCCAGGCCAACGAGCTCGCCCTCGCTCTCGGGAACGTCTCCCGCGGTGCCGGGCTGACAGAGCAGAACATGAACGAGATGCTCATCGCGATGGGCCTCGTAAGGAACACCGGAGTCCAGGCGTCCGTCGCGGCGTCCGGCGTCTCGTCCGCCCTGATCTTCATGACCCGCAACGCGCAGGAGATCCGCCGAACGCTCGGCGTCGAGGTGACCGAGGCTCTCGAGGACGGGACGACAAGGATGAGGAACTTCATGGACGTCATTCTCGAGGCGTCCGAGGCGGCCGGGACGCGCTACGCGGACGCGGCCGAGCGGGGGGCCGTGTTCTCCAGGCTGTTCGGCCGGTTCGGTCTCGTCGCCGCGACGGCGGTCGGGCGTCAGCTCAGGCAGGGCGTCCGGAACGCCTCCGGCGAGATCGTCCGGGGAGCGGAGGCGATGGAGTACCTCCGCGGGACGATGGAGGGGGCGGCCGGGACCGCCGCCGAGTTCCGGGACATCATGCTCGACACGTTCGCCGGGCAGCAGCGGCTCCTCCAGGGGACGATCCAGACTCTGCAGGTCGTGTTCGGCGACGCCTTCGCGCGCGTCATCCGCCCGTTCGTCACCGCGCTGACGGACACGCTGAACGCGGTCATCCGGTTCTGGACGGCTCTCCCCGAGCCGCTCCAGACGTCCGTCGCGGCCATCGCGATGGCGATCACCGGGATGATCGCGGCGTTCGGCGGGCTCGGGACGATCGGGTTCATCGTCGCCCTTACGATCCCGTTCCTCGAGACCATGGCCATCACGATGGGCGTCGTCCTCCTCGCGACAATGCCAGTCGTCGGGGCGGTCGCCTCGCTGGCGGCCGGGATCGTCGCGCTAGGCGTGTCCGTCCGTCGGAACGTAGGCGGGCTCGGCGACTTCTTCCAGCGGGCCGTCGGGAGGGCCCGTCTGGCGTACCGGTCGCTGCGGGAGCTGTTCAGCCAGGGAGGGTTCTCGAAGGCCGTGTCGGAGGAGCTCGGGCGGGCGGAGAACAGGGGGCTGCGCCGGTTCGTCATCAACGTCTTCGCCCTCGTCACGAGGCTCCGCCGCACGCTCACAGCGGTGGGTCGCGGTTTCCGAGAGGCCCTGTCGGCTGGGGCTCCCGCCGGGAAGGCCCTCGTCCGAGCGCTCCGGGAGCTCGGGCGGGCGCTCGGGATCGTCGGCGACGGTCTGGACGACGCCGCCGGGACTCCCATGCAGCGGTTTCTGAAGCACGGCGTGGAGATCGGCCGATCCGTCGGACGATCCGTCGTCGTCGTCATAGACGTCGTCAGACAGGTCGTCCAGTTCCTCACGGGAGTCGTCAAGCGGTTCCAGGCCAGATCGGGCGACCTGCGGCGGGCGTGGGGGTTCCTGGCGGAGTCCATAGCCCAGGTGTCGCAGGCGCTCCGCGCCGCGTTCGGGTACCAGGAGGACGTCGCGAGCTCCGGGCGGAGGGGCGCCAGCGCCGCCGAGGACTTCGGACGAGTCTTCGCCGACGTCGTCGTCCCGTCGCTGGTGCTGGCCGCCCACGCGATCGGAACCATCCTCAGGGCCATAGGGCTGTACGTCCGCGCCGTGACGTGGCTGCAGCGGACGTTCGCCGCCGCGTTCGGTGGGATGAACTCAGCCGTCAACTCGGCGATCGGGGCGTGGTGGAGGCTCAAGCAGCAGGTGGGGAGCGTCGTCGCGTTCATCACGTCGAGAGTCGCCGGGATGCTGAGCGTGATCCCCGCCCCCGTCCGCGGAGCTCTGGGGCTCGGCGGCGTCGTCAGGTACGGCCAGGCCCAGGCGGAGGGGATGGCCACCAGGACGGCCTCGACGGCCCTGAAGGCACGAAGACGCGGCGGGTCCGTCGCCCCAGGACCGTCCGCCCAGCCGGCCGTCGTGGCCGCCAGGGCCGCCGCCGGGCGCCCGGCGGCGGCACCGGAGTCGAGCGCGACTAGGGAGGCGACGTCCATGCTGCGCGAGGCCGTCGGGGCCCTTCGGGCGGCGGCGAGCCAGCCGATCACCGTCCAGGTCGGGGCGGAGACGATCGCGCGAGCGGCGCGGGCCGGGGCGCGGACCATCGGCGCCGGGTCCTTCCTGCCCGTCGGCGTGGGGGAGGAGTAGTCGATGGCCCTCAGCCAGCGCCAGGACCCGTCGAGGGTCACGCTGACGAACCTGAACACGAACGAAACGATGCGCGCCCAGTTCAACCCGGAGCGTCTCGAGGAGGACATCGCGGCGACCTGGAACAAGCTGGTCGTCCCGGGCTACTCGCATCAGCCGCTCCAGTTCATCCACACGGGAAACGAGTCGTTCGACGTCGAGCTTTTCTGGCGCGGGACGTCGTCCGACGAGCTCGAGAAGATGCGGCAGGACAGGCGGTTCTTGAAGAGCCTGGAGTTCCCGCGCGGGCGAGCCGAGACGGTCGCAGGAGGGGCGGCGCCGCGCGTCCTGTTCGTCTGGCCCAGGATGCTATCGATCGTCTGCGTCGTCCGTCGAGTTCGGTTCGTCCACGAGGAGTTCAACAGGTACGGTCAGGCCAGGGTGTCTCGCGCCACCGTCCAGCTCGAGGAGATCAGAGACACCCGCCTGACGAGCCGGGAGGTCAGGCGGGACACCGGGCTCAGGTACGGGCACGTGCCCGGCGGCGACATTCCGGCCGCCCTGAAGTTCCGTCCAAACCCGCACGAGGGAGTCGAGTAGATGCCTCCGAGAGAGCGAAGCCGCCACATCTTCACCAAGGGGACGCGGCTCGACGACCTCGGAGAGGACGAGCTGTTTCTGACCGAGCGGAAGTCGTTCCCGTTCGAGCAGCTGTCGGACAGCGAGGCCCACGTCGTCGAGGCGGGCGACACGCTCTGGACGCTCGCCGGTCGGTACTACAGGGGGCTGCCGAGACCGTCCGGTCTCTGGTGGGTGATCGCCGACTTCCAGCCTCAGCCGATCCACGATCCGACGGTCGAGCTCGCCGTCGGAAGCATCGTCGTCGTCCCGTCTCTCCGCGTGGTCGAAGAGCGCGTGTTCTCATCAGAGCGCAGGCTGACGGGATGAGCCTGCGCCCGTTCATCCGGACCGAGCCCCAGTTCTGGGTGACGGTCGAGTCGGAGGCCGGGGAGTCCGAGCTGATGCTCGTCGACCCCCAGGGGCGCGGCAGGCCCCTCCCGCAGAACGCGATCCGCGTCCTGTCGTTCGCGTACGTCGACAGCGAGAGGAGGGCGGACACTCTCCGACTCACGGTGGACAACCACGACCTGCAGAACTTCGACGACCCGGTGTGGAAGAAGGGGAACATCATCCGCGCCTCCTGGGGCTATCCGGGGCGGATGTCGGCGCCGCGGGAGCTCGTCGTCACCAAGGTCACGGGGTTCACGGAGCTGACGGTCGAGGCCCAGGCCAGGTCCATCCTGATGAACCGCGTCGTCCGGAACCGTCTGTTCGAGAACATGCGGCGGAGCGACGTCGTCCGTCAGATCGCCCAGGAGAGCGGGTTCGGCGACGTGGAGATCGAGGACACGGACGTCGTCCTCGAGAGCGTCCAGCAGGCGCGGATGACCGACGCCCAGTTCGTCCGCCAGCTCGCCGACGAGGAGGGGTTCCAGTTCTTCGTCGACTGGGACGGGTTCCACTTCCACCGGCGCAGGACGGACGAGAGGCCGGTCCGGAGGTTCCGCTGGTACACCTCGCGGGACGCAGGGGAGATCATCAGCATCAACGTCGAGAACGACGTGACCGCCAGGCCGGGCCGAGTCAGGACGCGCGGGCGCAACCCGCTCGAGGGGGAGGACGTCGAGGGGGACTCCGGAGCCGGAGGCGCGGCCGCCGGCGGGGACACGGCGCTCGCCCCGGTGTTCGAGATTATCGACCCGGAGACGCGGACGGGGAGCGTGAACCCGGACTACGACCGCCAGCCGGACTCTCACGAGGAGCACGTCGCCCAGGACGAGGTCCGCCCGACGTCGACCCACTCGCCCGACGTCGCCGCGAGACAGGCCAGGGCCAGGGCCAGGCGCCACCGCCAGATGGCCGTAAAGCTGACGATGGAGTGCATCGGCGACCCGCAGATGTACGCCAAGACCGTCTTTCAGCTCGACGGGGCGGGGCGCCGTCTGTCGATCCGGTACTACACGAAGGAGGTCACCCACGTCGTAGACGGGTCCGGATACGTGATGACAGTCAAGGCTGTGTCGGACGGACACGGAGGTCACGCCGTCAGCAGTAGGGCGGCGGACGGGCTCGAGCTGCTCGACCCCGGGCCGGCTAACCAGGGGCGGCGCAACAGGCAGGAGGGAGAGGAGTCCGAGGAGGAGCGTCGAGACGGCCCGGGAGACGCGAGACCAACCGCGCCCTACGAGACCGTCGACCCCGAGACCAGGCGGACGACGATCACGTACGGCCAGCCGTCAGGACGCGCTGCGCGGTCCAGGACGACGACGACGACGACGCCGGCGGCTACGAGCGGAGACTGACGATGGACGAGCACGACGGAGCAGGCGGGCCCAGGCACACGGCGGTGTACCGAGGGGTAGTGGTCCGGAACGACGACCCCCTGAAGGTGGGGCGGGTCAAGCTGCGGGTGCCCGGGCTGATCGAGCCGGAGAGCGGATGGGCGCTCCCGCTGAACGTCGGCGGAGGTCACTCCGAGGGGCGCGGGGTCTACTTTGTTCCGGAGGTCGGCGCCGACGTCGCCGTCTGGTGCCACCAGGGGGACGTCGACGAGCTCCACTACCTCCCGGGCTGCTGGCGGGCCCCTGGCCGCGTCTCGACGCTCAACGACAGGGTCACAGCGAAGAGCGCCGAGGACGCCCCGTCGGTCCATGTCGTCGAGTCGTCGCGGTGGCTCATCGTCCTCGACGACAGCGCCGACACGCCGGCGCTCCTGATCCGCGACAAGGTCTCCGACGACGGCATCGAGTACGACGGGCTTACGCGCCAGATGACGATCTCGGCGACGTCGAGCGTGAGGATATCGGCGGTCGGGACCGTCGCGATCGACGGGCTGAACGTGACCATAATGGGGCGCCCCGTCCAGCCGGGGACCGAGCCGATCTAGGAGGGTGCGATGACGACCCCGATCGAGTGTCCGGAGATCGAGGTTGGCGACCGGGAGCTCTGCGTCCGGATGCCAGGAGGGGTTCGCGTCTGCGCATCCCTGCCGGGCGTGGACGCCCCGCCGCTCGAGCTCGCCCAGCAGCTCATGGCGCAGTCGACGGCGGCGATGGCCCCGCTGTCGCCGATCTTCGACGTCATCGGGGCCCTGACCGCCCTCGGCGACCTCGTCACGGCGCTCGTGTCCGACCCGTTCGACATCGCGGACGCGGCGTCCGAGCTGACCGACAAGCTGAGCCAACTGGCCGCGCTCGTTCCTCAGCTGTCCGTCCCGGCGATGATCCTCGATCTGGTCGACGTCGTCCTGACGTACATGGACGGGATGGCCTCCGCGCTGGACGTTCTCGCGGCCCAGGAGGCCAGAATCCAGGCGGCCATAGCCGTCGCCGAGAACGAGAACCTCGACGCTCTGCGCCAGGCGACGGAGTGCGCGTCGGAGCAGCTCGCAGCCCAGCTCGCCAACGTCAAGGCAAGCGCCGGGCCCGTCGACGGCCTGATAGGCATGATCAACACCTTCGGGTCTCTTGTTCCCGGGATGCCCGAGATCCCGACTCTGGGCGACCTAGGGGACGAGGTCGGCGTCGCGGCAGACCAGCTCAGCGCGCTGGTCGCCGTCCTCAGGTCCGTTCGGGAGACGATCCCGATATAGACCGCCTTGTCGGGGTCCGCCGGGCAGTGCTAGGCTAGGCGACGGGACCAGCTGATGACCATCCATCGGAATCTCAACTACGTCCACAACACGGGGAACGCACATCCGTTCTCGATCCTGAAGACGGCCCAGCTGGCCGGCTGGGCGTGCACGAGGTCCGGGAGCGGCAACGGGGGGGTCTTCGACACCGACGACGTGTTCGCCCAGGTCGTCCGCGGAGACGACATCGTCAAGTCCGGACCCGGGCAGAACGTCGGGCTCGGGAGCGGTCTCGAGGCGATGGGCTCCGGGAACTGCTGGTTCGTCCTGAGAGACCCGGACGGGAACCGGGAGATCGAGATCCGCCGCAGGGAGTTCGACGGCGACGGAGACGACGACAACTGGTCGATCTACTACTCGCGGACGGCCTCGTTCACCGGCGGGAGCGCGACGAGTCGTGCGACAGCTGTCGACGAGACTCAGCCGTGGGACTCCGCGGACCCTCTGTTCACGAGCGCAGGGACGCCGAACCTCATCCATACGGCGTTCGACGACTCGCCGAGTCCGGCGGGCGAGTACGGGTTCTGCTCGGTTGAGTTCAACAACCCGAATTCGCTCAGGTCGGTGATTTCAATAGACGACCTCCGCAACGTCGCCGCCGGAGATCCGGACCCGTACTGCATATTCGTGGACGAGAATCTCACTAAAGAAGCGTTCTACAACGGCAACGCCGGTCACACGTGGACGAGCGGTGCGGGTTGGGCCACGGGGCGGTACTGCTGGCCGGAGAACTACCACAACTGGGGACGCATCGCCTACGACGGAGACGAGCGCCACCCGTCGATAATCTGCGTCGAGCCGACCGTTCAGGGCTACCTCGGGACGTCTCGCTGGTTCCGCGTCGCCGCCGTCGGCAGGGGCTACCCGAACACCGGCGGAAACCGCCAGTACCTGTACGTGCAGGACTGCAGCATCGTAGACCTATTGGATGGCTCGACCGTCCCGGCGGCGATCTGATGGCCGACTACCCCGCCCAGACGCTGGACGTCCCGATCGACGTCGTCCAGGTCGGCGGGATCACACCCCCGGCTCCGGACACGACGCCCCCCACCGTCACGTACGTGTCTCCGACACCGGGCGCTCAGCTCGACGTCGACGGGTCCGTGGTCGTCGACGTGACGGACAACCTCGATCGGCTCGCGCGGGCGATCTTCGCTCTGGCCATCGCCGAGACGGGGGTGACGGAGCTCGTCCACGACGGGACGGCCTTCACGGCTAGGTACGTCGCCGGGTCGACCAGGTCTGCGATCGCGGACGGCTACAGGTTCGAGCTCCGGCGCACCGGAGGATGGCCGGACGGGAGCATCACCGTAAGGGTGTTCGCGTCCGACCTTGACGGGAACTTGGAGTCATGAGCGTAGACGCGACGTTCACCGTCTCGACCGCCCTTCCGACGCCGACGGCGCCGACGACGAGTCCGGCTCCGTCGAGGGTCGGCGGGGGGGACTTCCTGGGGTTCGGGGTCCTGCGCCCGTTCGTCCGCGACAAGAAGAGCGACTGGGCCTCTGACGGCGGCGGGAGGCTCGTCGCGGCGTGCATAGGGCAGGTCCTCGGGACGCGGGCCGCGTCCGAGTTCTCCCAGGGCGAGATCCCGTGGCGAGACGAGTTCGGGAGCTGGCTCCACAGGCTCAGGCACGCGAGCAACGACGACACGACTCGGGAGATCGCCAGGGTGTACGTCGCCGAGGCGATCTCCCGCTGGGAGCCCAGGGCGAACGTCACCGGCGTGGAGGTGCTCTCGGAGGACGTTCCAGGCCACGGCGAGGTCGCCATGGCGATCCGAGTGTGGTTCGACCTCGCGTCTCGCAACTCCCCCGGGAACACCACGCTCCTCCCCGGGCTCGAGGCAGTCGTCCCGCTGGTCTGACCTCGACGAGACCCTCCGAGGTCAGGTATGCTCGTCCCGATGAGCCTCATCGGCGGCACCACGGACTACACGGACAAGGACTTCGACAGTCTGCGGGCCAGGCTGATCAATCTCGTCCGGAGCGCGTTCCCGGCGTGGACGGACTTCAACGTCGCGAACTTCGGGAACATCATGATGGAGCTGTTCGCCCACGTCGGCGACGTCGTGCTCTACTATCAAGACAACCAGTCCAGGGAGTCGCGTATCACGACGGCCCAGCTCAGGCAGAGCCTGCTCGGGCTCGCGAAGCTCGTCGGCTACACCCCCGGGGGGGCGTCCGCCGCGACGGCCGAGGTCGTCGTCACGCTCGGGGCGCCGCCCATCGGGAACGTCACGTTCGCGGCCGGAGACCTCTGCAGGACGCTCGAGATAACCGACCCCGTCGTATTCCAGGTCCTCGGAGACGTGACCATCGTCGCCCTGACCGACCCCCCGACCGCCGTCCTGCAGGTCGAGCACAGTCTGACCGCCCAGGAGACGTTCACGTCGACAGGGCTCCCGAACCAAGAGTTCACCCTGTCGGACACGCCCTACCTCGACGCGTCCGCGTCGATTTCCGCCGCAGACGGGGCGTACTCTCAAGTCGACGACTTCCTGTCGTCCACGTCGACGGATCGGCACTACACCGTCACGGTCGACGAGAACGATCGGGCCACCGTCACGTTCGGGAACGGCATCAACGGGGCCATCCCGCAGGGGACGATCACCGTCGACTACAAGAGCGGCGGTGGCGATGACGGGAACGTCGAGGCCGGCTCGATCCGGAAGCTCGACAGCTCCTACACAGACCACCTCGGGAACCCCCAGGTCGTGACCGTGACCAACCCGTCCGCGGCAAGCGGAGGATCGAACAGAGACACGATCGAGGAGATCCGTGAGGACGCTCCGGAGAGCCTCAGGGTGCTGAACCGGACCGTCGCCAGGGAGGACTACGAGATCAACGCCCTGAGAGTGGCCGGCGTGTCTCGAGCCCTAATGCTCACGTCGAACGAGCGGGCGTCCATCGACGAGAACGCGGGGATGCTCCACATCATCCCGGACGGCGGCGGCCTGCCGACCCAGACCCTGAAGGACGCCGTCGAGACGATGGTCACGGTGACCTACCCGAACACCATCACGTTCGTGCTGTCCGTCGCCGATCCAGAGTATCTGACCGTAGACGTCCAAGCGACCGTCTACCTGGTCGAGGGAGCTGTCGCCGCGACCGTCGACGCTGCGATCAGGTCGAATCTCGCCGACTGGTTCGCGCTCGACGACGACGACGGATCGTCGAACGAGAACGTCGACTTCGGATTCAACTCGACGGACTCCGACGGGGACCCGGACCCTGTCGTGGCATGGTCCGACGTCTTCAACGTCGTCAGGGACACGACGGGGGTGAGGAAGGTAGGCGACGGCCTGGGCGACTTCATCTTGAACGGCGAGCGGTCCGACGTCTCGCTGGAGGTCCAGGAGTTCCCGACGCTCGGGACCGTCACCCTGCTGAACGGCGACACCGGAGGGACCCTCGCGTGACGATCGTCAACGGCAGCTTCGAGACCCGGGCCGGCGGGTCCGGCCCTGGCGTCGCGGACGGATGGACGACGTCCGTCACGTCGTCCGGGGAGGAGTTCGCCGAGTTCGACCTGGACGTCTCGAACAGCGTCGCGACGGGCCAGGAGACGTTCGAGGGGGAGTGGCCGGCCGGGTTCGTCGGGCTCGTCGGGGAGTACGCCGGGTACTACGTCGATCTCGACCCTGCCGTGTTCGCGTCGTCCCCCCGTCCCGTCGAGGACTTCGAGACGGAGTGGGGGACTGGCAACCAGGGGCCGCTCAGCTTCCAGTCCCTTCCGACCGAGGTCGCCGTGTTCGACGTCGCGGAGCCGTCCGGCGCGGAGCCCGTCGAGGACTTCGAGGAGGGGTGGCCCGCGGGGCAGACGATCGTCCCGTCGTTCACGTCGTCCGACCTAGAGTTCGCCGACTTCGACGCGTACGACTACGAGGACTTCGAGGGCGGGTGGGACAACGACTCCTACGTCTGGTCGTATCCGGCCGGCTGGGGAGTGTATCTCTCCCCGGCCGGGTTCGCCACGGGCTACGGCGTGAGCGGGAACTTCGAGACGTTCGAGGGGGAGGCATTCGACTTCGAGGTCACGAGCGTCGCCCCGGCGACGGACACGATCACGAAGGTCGGGCACGGACTCGCGACTCCGTGGGCTGTCACCCTCCGCAACGAGGGGGGGCGGCTCCCGGACGGGCTGTTCGCCTCGACCGAGTACGTCGTCCAGAACGAGACGGCCGACACGTTCCAGCTCGCCGCCGTCAACGGCGGGACGATCATCGACATAGGCGACGTCGGCTACGGGACCCACTACGTCAAGCACGACCCCGGTTGGTTCTGGACGGAGGAGCTGACGGGGGTCTAGCGGAGGAGAGCCATGAGCGAGGCACAGTGGTCGGTGTTGACCGACTCTCTCGGCGCGTCGAGCGTGGCCCGCGGCGTGACGGCCGGGGTCGTCAAGCCGGCGGGCGGCGGCGACTTCGTCTACGGGTTCAACTCGAAGTCGATCGTCGACGGAGCCGTCGGGCTCCACAACAACCAGGTGAACTTCGCCCCGATGGCCAGCGGATGCTCGATCCGCGGGGCACTGAAGCGCGCGGCCGGGGGCGGGAACACGGGGTTCGCGCCGTTCCTGTTCGGTGCGCTTCAGGGGGCGTCGGTGAACGACCTCGGATACCTGCTCGGGATCGGGGACGACGAGCCCGGCCACATCGTCCTGCGAAAGGGGTCGATCGTGACGGGGCTGCCCGACACGACGCCGAACCCGCCGACGACCGACGTCCTGATGCGCTCGACCGAGACGTTCGAGGTAGACACCTGGCTCCATCTCCGGCTCGACGTCATCGTCCAGGGGACGGGAGACGTCATCCTGCAGGTATTCCAGAACGACTTGGACGTGAACGACGTGACGAGTCCGGTCTGGGAGAGGATCACGGGAATGGAGGGTCCCCAGTACCCGAGCATCGAGGGGTTCGTCGACGACTCTCTCGGAGTCAACACGGGGAGCGCCCCTTACACGTCGGGGCGGGGAGGGTTCGCGTTTCGCGTCGAGGACGTGACGCGGCGCAGCTACTTCGACCACCTCGAGATCGCTCGGCAACTCTAGAGGTCCCTGGAGGTACATCGTGGCCCTGTCGCCGTTCGAGCGAGACATCGGAGACGAGCAGGGGCGGATCGCCGAGAGCGACGCCCCGGGCGGGAGCTACGTCTTCGAGCTCGGTCACGCTGGGCGCGAGACGGGCTACTTCGACGCGGGGGACCACATCGAGGTGTCTCAGGCCAACATCGAGTTCGACGCCCAGGCGGCGCTCGCCAGGGTGACGGTGAACGTCTCTCTCCCGACCGAGCTCCCTGCGTCGCTCGAGTGGGAGTTTACGGCGCGGCTGAACGGTAGCGCGCGCTACACGCGGCGCTTGAGGGTCGAGCAGCGGACTCTCGAGCTGACCGACATCGCGATCCCGACGGTCGCCGCGCTCGCCGGGCCTAACAACACGCTGGCGTTCAGGCTCGAGCTGGTGACCGCCTGATGGCCGAGCAGGTTCAGCTCCCGTCCGTCCAGCTGGACCTCGTCCGGGAGGACCTCGGCGACGCGTCCCGGGCGACCATACTGTCCGGCGGGGCCGAGGCCTTCGCGCTCGTCGACGGTCAGACGCTGACCGTCGACGTCGACAACGCCGGGGTTCAGACGGTCACGTTTCTCGCCGTCGACTTCGACGACATCGCGGAGGCGACGGCCGCGGAGGTCGCCGCCGTCCTGAACGGGGCGACCGCCGGCCTGACGGGCGCGACCGCCGCGGCCGAGTCCGGGCAGGTTCGGATCACGTCCGACAGCTACGGGTCGACGTCTGAGATCGACGTCACGGGCGGGACGGCCAACGCCGAGCTGGCGTTCTCGACGACGCCCGTGACGGGGGCAGACTTCACGCCCGTCGTAGAGCTCGTCAACCGCATCCCCGAGGACGGAGAGACAGAGGTCCCGCTCGACGCGGACGTCGAGATCGAGCTCCACGACGGGAGCGGGACCGCTCCCGCACTGGCCAACGTCGACGTCTGGATCGGCGGCACCCAGGCCGTCGCAGCCGGTGTGGCCCAGTCCGGGTTCTCTCTCTCCAGCTCGAACCCGGACGCCGCGACGCTGCGGCTCGTCGTCGATCCGACCGCGGACTTCGACTCCGACGTCGACGTCGACGTCCGCGTCACCGAGTCCGGCAGCTCCCTGGACGAGACGTACACCTTCGGAACCGAGGACCAGACGAGCCCGAGCGTCGTCTCTGCGGATGCCCGCACGCAGCTGATCGTCCGCGTCACGTTCTCCGAGCCCGTCCTTCAGTCGTCGGCGTCCGGGGCGACCGACGCCCTGAACCCGGACAACTACGCGTTCTCTCGGAACACGACACCCGCGGTCGACGTCGTCGCCGAGTCCGTCGCCGCGGTGGACGCGTCCACCGTCGACGTCACGGTCGACGAGGAGCTGTCGTTCGGCTCCGCGTACCTGCTGACGGTCACCGACGTCGTCGACGTCTACGGGAACGCGATCGGTCCTCCGACGAACGCCGTTGAGTTCGAGAGCCTGGCTCAGCCGTGGCCCGCCGGTCGGCGGTTCCTGCTGTGGGACTTCATCCCTCAGCTGAACAAGACGGAGGACCACACGGGGGAGCTGGCGCTCTGGATCGCCTGCCTCCAGGACGTCACCGACCTGCTGCTCAAGCTCATCGACGACTGGACGACGATCCTCGACCCGGACGTCGCCCCCGAGCGGTATCTCGACGCGATGCTGGCCGACCTCGGCAATCCGTTCGCGTTCGACCTGAGCGAGATAGACAAGCGGCGGCTCATCCGCGTGCTGACCGACATCTATAAGGAGAAGGGGACGGCCCAGGGGATCATCGACGTCGTTCGGTTCTTCCTCGGGCTCGACGTCACGATCGAGACGTACAACGGTCTCGGCTGGGAGCTCGCCCACTCCGACAGCCCGACGCTGGACGGTCAGAGCCCCGGGAGCGGCCCGGGCGACGAGCTGTCCAGCGCCGAGACCGAGCCGGCGGACGCGGCCGAGCTCGGGCCGGGGGATCGCCGCCTGCTCTACAGCTTCGAGATCCACTCCGCGGTCTCGCTGACGGACGAGCAGCGGGCGCGGATAACGCAGATCGCCGAGCTCATGAAGCCGGCCCACGAGCACCTCGTGCGGATCGTCGAGCCGACGACGCCCGTGGAGTACGACCACCTGGAGCTCGGCGTATCCGGGCTCGGGAAGGCGGGCGGCCCGTCCGGCGACTGGCAGCTGCACTAGGGAGGACAGGACGATGAACCGATTCGACTTCTTTTTCCGCCAGAAGGTCACCGAGGGGGAGCTCGACGGGGCGTTCGACGCCGTCGATGCCGCCCTGAAGAACTGGGCCCTCGACAACGGGATCGTCGGCGTCACGAGCGGCGGAGAGGTGACAGAGAACGCCGGGACCCCGAACATGACGGTCGACGTCGCCGGGCCCGCGAGCATCTATCAGCAGGAGGGGAAGCGGGTCACGTGGACGGCCCAGCAGGACGTCGACTGCTCTGTCGACGAGAACTCGAACCCGACGGCCGTCACGACGAGCGGGAACGAGAAGTACATCTCGCTGTTCGCCCAGCACGTCGTCACGCAGTCCGACCCGCGTCTCGACGGCGATGGGACGACCGTCTACTTCTCGCTGGCCGACGGGTTCCAGATCAACGTCGTCCAGGGGGCCGAGGCGCTGGCCGGGACCGCCACCCCGCCGGCGCTACGGAGCACGCAGATCCTCCTGACGGACGTCCTCCTGACGTACGGGATGACGCAGATCCTGAACGCCGACATCGACGACTCGCGCCGAGAGTGGGCCTTCAAGACGTCCGGGATCACCCCGGGGATCGCCGTCGGGACCGCCGAGGAGGCGATCCAGGCTCTCGCCGACGCCGGCGGGCTCCAGTACGGCGGCGGCGGGACCTGGCACGACGGGACGACTAATCCGGCGACGACCGTCGAGGCCCAGCTCGACAAGCTGGTCGCCGAGCTGGCCGATGAGAGCACGTACGGCGACGGCGGCGCCGACAAGATAGGCGACAACGCGATCGACGCCGGGACGTATCCGGACCAGCTCGATCTGTCGGCCGGCTCCGTCCGCGACCATCTCGAGGCGATCTACAGCTTCGCCATCAGCAACCGCCTGTCGACGTACCTCCAGGAGGTCATGAACTGGGGGCAGACGGTCGACGCGGCCGGCGGGTCGTCCTACGCCTGCAAGGCTCTCGTATGGGACGAGGACAACGAGGCCCACGTCATGTTCGCCGACACGGGCGCCGCGGCGAAGGCGCTGACCGGCCTGGCCGGAACCGGCATGTACTCCAACTGCGTGGCCTTCGCCGGCGGCGGGATGGACCTCGTCCACGACGCCGTCTACAACCGCTCGTCCAATCTCAGCGTCGCCGTCGGACGGGAGAGCGCCGCGAACGGGGCCGCCATCCAGACGTCTGCCAACGCCGGCGTGTCGTCGTGGGTCGAGCGCACGCCGTCCGGGAACTTCGTCGGCGCCGGCGGGGAGCTGTTCGGGGTCGCCGGGGAGGGGAGCGAGGTCGTCGCCGTCGGAGTGAACACGTCGGCCGGCGGCGAGGCATCGACGTCCGCAGACGGCGGAGCGACGTGGAACGGCAGGACGATGCCGAGCGCGTCGACGGCGCTCCGCTCCGTGGCCCGCGGGAGCAACTCCTGGGTGATCGTCGGCGACAACTCCGGGGCCGGGAAGATCTTCAGGATCGACGGGAACCCGACCGGGACCTGGACCGACGTCACGCCGGGCGGAGGCATCGCGCAGGCCAACTCCGTCGTCTACGACGACGCCACCGACTGCTACATCGTCGTGACGGACGACGAGGTGCTGTACTCCGACGACGAGGGCGCGACCTGGACGGACGTCAGCCCGGACGCCGAGGACAAGAACGGAGTGGCCGTCGTCGTGTCCTCCGGACTCGGCATGTGGGTCGTCGTAGGGACGGGCGACACCGTGTACGTCACCGTCGACCGCGGCTCGAATTGGATCGTGGAGAAGCCGAGCACGGACCGGAACACGGCCGGCGGAGGGAACGGGATCGGAACGGCGCAGGACTACGGCCACATGCTCCGCTACGTGAACGGGAGGATGTACAAGCTCGGGGCTGTCGACCTGTTCTTCGGCCTCAAGACGTACGGCGACCACACCCTGCCCTAGCGCTGTGGTATCCTCCCGGTGAAAGGGGAAGGAACCATGGCGGCACCGATCGGAATCGGGCTCTACATCAGAGCGATCAGGAAGTCGAAACACGGCACTCCGAAGCAGCTGGCAGACAGGCTCGCCGGGGCCGGGGTCTCCTGGGTGGCGATAGGCGGACCGTGGCACGACAACCACGGCGAGCGTTGGATGAACCGCCCGCCGGCCATCCGCCGCTACAGCACGGCGCTGCTCCGGGCCGGGGTCGAGCCCCACATCTGGGGGTTCCCGTGGCACGACCGCGTCGAGCTGTTCGTCGCCGAGATGACCCAGAGCACGCTGAGCGACGTCACCGCGGGCTGGCTGCTGGACCCGGAGCTCGGGTTCAAGCGCCGGGACGCCAAGGCCTCCGAGCTGTTCGATCGCTCGAGAGACGCGGTGACCGCCATCAACCCCAGCATGCTGCTAGGAATGACGAGCTACGGGCTCCCCCGCGGGCACCGAACGTTCCCCTTCGACGCCTTCGCCGAGCCCGGCCAGAGAGGCGAGCCCACCGTCGAGTGCGACTACGGCAGTCCGCAGCTCTACTTCGTGCCGGAGCGGCGGGTGAAGGAGGGGCTCGCAGACTACGCCGAGATCGGGTTCGACGAGGTCGTCCCGAGCTTCGGAAACTACAAGTTCGTCCGCCGCGACCCGTCGAAGCCGCTCTCCGGCGAGAACCGCCGGGCGGTCGCCAAGACGCCGGCCGAGCTCCAAGAGCACATGAGCCACTTCGTGGACAGCGACGTCCCCGTCAGGGGGATGATCGGCTGGGCGTACAACTTCGTCACCAGGGGTCAGTGGGCCGTTCTCGAGCGATGGTCCAACTGGCTCGCGCGGGGGGCGTGCAGCCTCCCGTCCCGATAGGAGGCTGCCATGTTCGACGAGATCGTCCAGTTCGTCTCGGACCACTACCCGCTGCTGGTGTTCGCCCTGACGGCGGCGTTCGTCGTCCAGGTGTTCAAGTCCGCCGTGTGGACGGCGAAGCGCGCCGACGGGCAGGGGACGAGAGCCGGGTTCTTCTGGTGGATGCGGAAGACGCTCCCGGTCCACCCCGTCGTCGCCGGGGCGCTGTTCGGGCTCGTCCCGGGGCTCCCCGTCTCTCCCGACGTCCCCGAGACCGTCGCGGCGCACGCCGTCTACTACGCCGGGGCCGGGATACTCTCGACCTGGGGGTTCGCCATCGTCAAGGGAGTCGCGAAGCGGAAGGGGATCGACATCTCCATCCCGGGCGCGAACGGCGACGCGGACGGATCGTGATCTGGCTCCGCGCCGTGTGGGCCTGGCTCCGTCGCAGGTGGAAGGTCGCCGCCGGGGTCGTCGGTGGCGCCCTCGTCGTCGGCGTCGGAGCGTTCCTGGCGGTCGGGGCCTACAGACGGCGGGTCTCCGGGCTCCGCGACGCTCTGGACGTCGAGCGGGCCCGTCGGGACGTCGCCGAGCTCCGCGCCCGCCGCGAGGAGCTGATGACGGCCGACGCCGCCGACGAGAGGGCCGTTGCAGAGATCGACGTCAGGCTGGACGAGAACCGGGATAGGATCGCCGCCGCCCGCCGGCGGGCGGACGTCCCGGACGACGAGCTCGAGGCGGAGTTCGCCAGGCTCGGGTTCTGAGGTGTGTCAATGGTGACACGTGACAGGAGGGCCCTGGCGGCCGCTCAGACGGCGTTTCGGGCGAGGGGGTACCGACACACCCCCGTCGATGCGACTGCGGTCCTGGTGGCGGCTGGGGCAGTTCTCGCGGCGATCTGCCTGTGGACGGCCGACTGCTCGGCGGAGACGTCTCCGTCTCCGCGGGTGTGCGCCCCCGAGTTCGAGGGGACCCGCCGGGCCACGGTGACGGTCGACGGTCAGGTCGGAGTGTGGTTCGCAGCCCCCGTCGCCCGCTGCATTCTCGCGGACTTGGAGGAGCTCCCGCACGTCCGTGTCCGCGTGACCCTGCTCGAGGAGCGGCTGACGCTTCGCGACGAGCAGGTCGAGCGTCTCCGTCGGGCGGTGGGTCTCGCCGCCGAGGAGGCCCAGACCGCCGCGGACGCGCTCGAGACCGCCGTCCGTCTCCGAAGGGAGGCGGAGGACAGTGCGCGCGTCTGGTGGAGGTCGCCCGTCTTGTGGTTCGCCGTCGGTGTCGTCGTCTCGGCGGGGCTCGTGGCGCTCACGGCCTACGCGCTCTCCTCGGTCTCCGGTCCCTGACGTTCTGAGTGGGCCGCCGGCCGGAGTGTCCGACCGCGTGGGGAAGGTTTCGCGGGCGTCATCCGACCGACGGCTCGGACGATGATACATCGTCGGGCGCGCCGTCGGGGGGTTCATAGGCCCTGCAGTGCGAGATGGCCACGAGCAGCCTGTCGTCCGGCGGGGCGTACCTGCAGACCGAGACGTGGATGCACCCGAGGCATATGTGGACCTGACTCCACCGATCGATTGAGCTCTCCTCGTCGACGCAGTCCTCGTAGGCCTCCGTCAGGCAGCTGTCCGGCGGAGGCGTCGTCCTCCGCGCGGCGGAGCAGCTCGAGCAGAGCAGGTCGCCGGTCTCGTCCACGCGCCACCCGTCGGGCGGCGGGGCGTCGGACGGGTGGCCGTCCGTCGGGACGTGGAACCGCTGAGACAGCTCCGTCCCGCATCCGACGCAGACCCAGGTCCCTATGCGCCAGTCGTCTCCCATGTCGGCTCCTTGCGGTCCGATAATGCTTGCGCCTAGAATCCCCGAATGTCCAGACAGCGGCCGACGTTCTGGCCGCGAACACCTCACACAGAGGAGGGTGCAATGCGAGCGCTAACGACGCTTACGACGATCATGGCCGTGCTTTCCGCGTGCGGCGGGACCCCGACGATCGCCAAGTCGCCCGCCCCGCCGGCCGTCGTCGATCCCGAGGCGGAGTCGTTCGACATCGAGGCTCGGAGCCGGGCCATCCGCGCCGAGCTCGGCGTCGCCCCGGTGGCCGCCGAGCTCGTGGAGACCGCGGCCGTCGCCGCCGAGCGCGAGCGGGCCGATCGGGCGCGTCGCGAGCGGGTCCTGCGTCGTTGGGCATGGGAGTCTCCCGTCGAGACGCGGGCCAGGCTGTGGAACGTCCCAGAGCGGACGAGCGCCGCGGCGACGGCGACGGCACTGCTGAGGATCTGCATGGCCGAGGCGGACGGGGCCGAGCGCGACTGCGTCGGGATCTGGCAGGTGCTCCAGCGCATCCGCAGGCGGACCTGCGACAGGGCCCTGAACGCGATGATCACGGAGTGCGACGAGCGGGGAGAGACCCTGCTCTCGGCGATGCGTCGTGCCCAGCGCTACGCCACCGGGACGGTCCCGCCCCGCCGCCGACGTACGGTCTGGATCGCCGAGCTGGAGCTGGAGTGCGCGCAGCCGCCCAGCTGGCCGGCCGGCTCGCGACAGTGGGCGCGACAGTACTCCCGCTCTTGCGCCAGGACGGCCGCCCTTGCTCGGCGACTTGTCGCCGGAGAGCGCGTCGAGCCGACCGTCGTAGGGGTCCAGCCGATCACGTGGGGCGGTCGATGCGAGGACGGCCGCGGCGCGTGCGACGACCCGATCGCCTGCGCCCGCGGCCTGGCTCGCATACCGGGGACCGGGACGCTCAACGCGTTCTGGTGCCGTCCCGGGACTCCCGGATGCTCCGCGACGGTCGATCCTATCTGCGAGGAGCTGGCGCGGCGACGGGAGGGGACCCCGGCCGGCCCCGAGAGCGTTGATGGAGGAGACGCTCCGAGACCGGCCGGGGAGGACGATGTCCTATCTGGCGCCGTCGCCCTCGACGACGGGGAGCTCGAGCGGCTCTCCGGCCGCCCGCTTCAGCCGCGCCCAGTCGTCGACGAGGGCGATCCAGGCGGCGAGCTCCATCACCGCGGTAGGGGGCTCGAGCGGTAGCCCGACGCGCCAGTCGGGCGGGGGGCGGTCCTCCTTGCATACGGCCACTCTGGGCCGCGAGTCTCCGCGCTCTGCTTGGACTGCCCTGGCCTGTCGGAGCGCGGAGCGATGGTTGACGACCTGGTGGTGCTTGCATTCGATCCAGAACGGGGTTCCCTCGACGTCTGCGCCCTCGCCCGTCCCCGCACCCCCGCGACGATCCTGTCTGGCCCTGTACGTCGCCGGAAAGACGCCGCGGAGCAGCTGAGCGACCGAGCGCTCCCATCGCTTACCCTTGGTCCTGCTCCTGGCTCCCATCAGTTCGGCCTCAGCTCCGCGTCGCTCCTCGACGCCTCCTGCGCCAGCGATACGACTCTCCCGGCAACGTCGGGGTCGACGTCGAACCTGTCGCACAGTCGACCAAGGACCATCGCCAGGACGGGGACGGACCGTCGGCCCAGGCGGCTGACGACCCATCCCTCCAGCACTGCCGCCGCGAGCTCCATGCTAACCTCCCGCAGCCTACGGGTCCTGACGTTCACTCCCTACGTTACTGCTCGTCTTTGGATCGGGCTGCGCCCCGCGGCGGTTCTGGGGTGGTACACTCCCGGCAGAAGGAGAAGGACAGCATGGCCAAGAAGATAAAGTTGGTCGATCCTGTGCCGCCCCCTTCCGTCATCGACTACCTGAAGATCGTGAACTTCCGACGGGAGACCAACGTCGAGCACTGGCTCGAGATCTACGTTGGGCGTGGCAACCACGTCAGCTATGCGACGTGCCGGGTGAACGTGGACACGGGGACCTATCCGGCCGGCACTCTCGTCGCCCACGTGGACGGAGAGCCGGACGATAGGTTCATAAACGTCGTGGACGTCGTGTCGACAGCTCCCGGTCAGGACGTGGACGGCGTTCTGTTTCGGTCCGAGTCCGGGGGCACCGTCGAGGCCCCGAACAACCAGCTCACCGAGATCGCCGAGCCCGTCTCGGGCTGGAACTCTATCACGAACTCGCCGCCCGGCGGCGGAGGAGCGGCCGAGACGCAGTGGGAGGAGTGGGCGCACGAGTCGAGCAAGGCGGCCCCGCTGTTCTTCCGGATCGAGGACGGGATGCACCCCGCGCGCGCCGGCATGTCCCTGCGGAGGTGCCCCAGCTGCGCCAAGTGGTTCACCGTCGAGACCGAGTGCGACGAGCCCGGCTGCTCGGGCGAGCCGACCCTTCCGTACGACGGCTACACTCGTCTGGCCACTGGCAACATGGCCGGCGGGGCCGACTTCGACGAGAAGGTGACGGACACCCTGAACGAGTTCCTCACCAGCGAGGAGGTCCCCGATCCCGACGGGGCGTTCCCGACCTACGACCAGGCCGTGCTCATCGACGCCGATCTCGAGAGCTCCTGAGCCGCGCGCGCCCGGTCGGGCGCCACCATAGCGCGAACGGGGGGGCGTCGTCGGGGACGGACACGACCTGGTAGCTGCCGTCGCCCGGCCTGACGATCTTGGCCATCGTGTCGACGGGACGCGGAGCGCCGATGCTCCTGGCGACCGCGTGCCCGTGGCTGTCGTCGCACGCTACGACGACGTTTATCACCTTGGCTCTCGTGACCTGGCTCGGGGCCATCGGGGGGACGGCCAGGACCGTTCCGACGGGGGGCAGCACGGGGTCTCCCAGCCTGATCGCCGCGTTGGCCGCGTCGATGTCGGCCGGGCTCACGCGGCCTCGTCGTCGTACAGGTCGTCGACGTCGATGAACTCCCCCCACTCGCCGGCCGGGAAGTGGGGGCGCTGGCGGTACTGGCCGACGAGCAGCCAGATCACCCGCACGCCGGCGGGGGCCGCCAGAGGGGCGGGCCCGCATCCGTCCGTCGCGTAGACGATCACCTCGGGGCGGGGGCGGAGCCGCTCGACCGTCTCGAACACCGGGGCGAAGTCCGTCCCCCCTCCGCCGACGAGGCTCTCGGCGAGCTCCCGCGCCGACCTGACGGGCTTTACGGCGCCTACCGCGGCGTCGCAGGCGATGAACGTCACCTCGGCACCGATCGCCTTGAGGATGCCGTCCGACTCCTCGACGGCGATCCGGAGGTCTTCGGCCGACATGGACCCGGACGTGTCGACGGCGATCGCGACCTGCGGGACGGGGCGGATGAGCGCCGGGAGGACCGGGCACCCCATCCCGTAGCCCAGAGCGCTCTGTCGGCGGCTCGGGCGGTTGTAGCGGAAGTCGACGGCGCCCGGCCTGAATCCAACCGCCGTCCTTGCGACCTGGCTCAGCTTGGTCCTCCAGTCGATCCGCGGCGGGGCCAGCTCGGCCTCGGCCCATCGCACGAGACCCGCCGGGACGGTCCCTCTCGACTTCTCGCTCGCCTCGCGGACCTGCTCTGCGACCTGGCGACGGAGCGACTTCAGCTCGACCTCGGACCGTCCGGCCTGCTCGGACTTGGACTTCATGTCGGGCTCTCCGGGCACGGGGCGCCCGCCGCCCGAGCCGCACCAGCCGGAGCCGGCTCCAGGCTTCTGCGGGCCGTCGCAGAACGGGCACCGGCCTCCCTGCCTGCCTCCCTGCTTGCCGTCACCCTTCTTGCCCTTGCCCTTCTTGCCCTTGCTCTTCTTTCCCTTTCCCTTGCCCTTCTTGCCGTCCTTCTGCCCGTCCTCGGCGTCTCCGCCGTCTCCGCAGGAGCAGCCGTCCTCGCCGCAGGAGCCGTCGCATCCGCATCCATTGCCGTCGCCGTCCCGGTCGCCGTCGTTCGGATTGCCCCCGCAGATCGGGCAGGTCTGGGCCATCTTCATCAGCTCGCCGTAGTAGATCTCGGCCGTCAGCCCGGGCTCCATCCCGAACGTCTTCGGATAGATCGCGTTCTCGGGCAGCGTGAGACCGGCGTCCTTCAGGTCATCGTTGATCTCGACGTCGGCTGCCAGGTTCCAGACGCGGGACTCGCCGTAGGTGTTCGCGCCGATCGCCTTTCGGCGCTTGTCGTGGTCGCGGACGATGTGGAGCCCCTCGTGGACCAGCACCGCTGCGGTCTCCTCGATCGTCCACCTCCGCAGCGCCGCGTTGTCGACCAGGAGGACGCTGTTCGGTAGGACGCCGAACGTGTCGAGCGCCCCCTCCGGGATCTCGACGGGGGTCAGCGCGTGGAGCATCGCCCCGAAGTAGGGCAGCCGCTCGCGGGCCATGAGGCGCCCCGTAGACAGCTTCTGGCTCGGCGACAGTTCCTTCTTCATCGGTCCGTCTCCTCTCCGGTCTCCGCCATCAGAAGGGCGGTCGCGACCTGCGCTCTCAGCTCTCCGATTCGGTCTCGCACGTCGTCGAGCTTCTCGTCCAGCAGCTCCTCGTAGCGTCCGACCTTCGCCAGCGTCCTCTCGCATCGCTCGACGCGGGTGCGGAGGGCCCGCTTTCCGAGCTCGCGGTCTTCGTCGGCGAGGTCTCTCTCGATGTCGCCGGCGACGGCGGTGGCCTCGCTGACGATCGCGTCGACGACCGCGGCGATCGCGTCGCGCGTCCTCATCGCCGGGATCTGGAACACGTGGTGGTCGGAGACGTCGCCGATCACCTCGACGTATCGGTCCCAGGTCGGGAGCGAGTCTCTGGGCACGAAGTAGACGCCGCCCTTATCGCGCAGCCCGACGGCCGACACGTCCTCGACGAGCTTCCCGAGCCACCCGGACGCGTCGCGGGTGTCGAGCTCCATGAGCGTCGACGCGTAGCGGAGCCTGACGTCTGCGGCCATCTCGTGGTCCGACGGCTCGACGTCGAGCGCCGGAACCGCCCGCTCGCCGGCGGTGTCGATTACCGCCGTCAGTCCCTGGGCGTGCTCTAGACGCCGCTCGTCGGCGTGCTCCTCGATGAGGGCGTATCCCGACACCCCGCCGCCGAGCGGCCTGACGAGCGTCCTGTTCGAGGAGAACGACTGGAGCGTCCTCTTCAACGCGCGCTCGGGCGTGGGGGGGTTAGGTAGTAGCTTTTCGTCCAGCCCGGCCGCCAGCCAGGCGTCGGAGAGGACGTCCAGCTCCAGCGTCCCCTCGAGTCTCCAGTAGACGACGCGCCCAGCGATGTTCGCCCCGTCCTCGACAACCATGATCTCGTTTCCCGTCATCGTCAGCCTCCCCGTCCGGTCTCACGCCGAACGTTCTATCCCTAGCCTACGCGAGCGATGCGAGAATGTCCAGAGGAAATGCACCGGTGCTAATTTGCGAGGAGATCGCTATCCGGTGTAGATTTCCCTGGACAGGGCCCTAGCGGTGCGGTAAGGTCTCCGTAGCTGCTGACGGGTGCAGCCAGACACACAGGGAGGCTAGAGAATGGACACTCGCAAGATTCTTCACGTATCGATGTTCACGCCGGGTCTGAACGGGAGGTGGGGTCTTCCGCTGCTCTGGTGGGGGAAGCCTGGCGTAGGCAAGTCCAGGGTGATCGAGACCGTGGCGACGGCGCTCGGACTGATGTGCCACACCCTCGTGGCGTCCATCAGGGAGCCGGCCGACTTCGGCGGGCTGCCGATCCCGGTCGAGCGGGGCCGGCGGCGCTTCATGGAGTACGCTCCGCCTGGGTGGGCCTCTGACTTCGAGATCGACGGCGACGGCCGCGGCGTCGTGTTCGTCGACGAGCTGACGACGACGGCCCCGGCGACGCAGGCGGCGCTGCTCAGGATGGTCTTGGACGGAGCTCTCGGCGACTACTACTTCCCGCGAGGGGTCCGCTTCGTCGCCGCGGCCAACCCCGTGGCCGACGCCGCCGGCGGTTGGGACCTAACCCCGCCCCTGGCGAACCGCTTCGGGCACCTGAACTGGGAGAGCCCCGAGCCGGCCGACTGGTGCGACTGGCTGATCGGCGCGAACGGCGCCAGCACGGACGACGTCGGCGACGACGAGAGGATCTCGTCCGAGACCGAGGAGGCCCGCGTCATGGCCGCATGGCCGACGGCCTTCGCGAAGGCCAAGGGCGTGGTCGCAGGGTTCGTGAAGGCGCGCCCCGACCTGCTCCACCGGATGCCGGATGCCGGGAGCTCCGGTCGCGGCAAGGCGTGGCCGAGCCACCGGACCTGGGAGATGGCGACCCGCGCTCTGGCGGGCTGCGACGTCCACGGCGCAGACGACATCATCGTCGACGAGCTCGTCGCGTCGTTCGTCGGCCCGGGGGCCGGCTCCGAGCTGACGACGTTTCGGACGAAGGTCAAGCTCCCCGACCCGGAGGCCGTCCTGGACGGGAAGGTGAAGTTCAAGCACGAGCCCGCGCGTCTCGACCGGACCGTTGCAGTCCTCTCGAGCTGCTCCGCCCTCGTCACGTCCGGAAAGTGCGAGCGGCAGAACGAGCGCTCTGAGAAGCTCTGGGAGATCATCGGAGGGATGGTCGGAGACGCCGCCGACCTGACGGTCCCGGCCGCCAGGGCGCTCGTCCGGAAGCGACTCCACCAGGGCGGAGAGGCGAAGAAGAGCCTGATCGCTCTCCAGCCGATCCTGGAGGCGGCGGGGGTCCGCCCGTGAGCCGGGACGGGCTCGTGCTGCCCCCGCGATCGGCGGGGGCAGCTCGCTCCGTCGCCGCCGTCGTCGACGCTCACGTCGGCTCGGACACGGTGGAGTGGCTGGCCGAGCGGCTCCCGGATGCCGAGGCGTCCGTCTTGCGGATGGAGGACGCCTCCAGGCGACTCGGGGGCGCGACCGGCCGCGGGCTCGTCGGGTGCAGGCTCGTCCTGAGGTCCGGGCTCCTGTTCCGCGACGACTCCGGAGCTCTCGTCCAGACGATGTGGGTCACGACCGACGAGAGAGACCCTTCGGTGCTGTCGACGGACGTCGTCAGCCCGCGGTTCGCCCACAGGCTTCGGATCACAGCGGCGTCCCACGGGCTCTCGGTGGTGAACTCTCAGCGGCGCGCCGACAGGAGGATCGCCGCCCAACGAATGAAGGTGATGCGTCATGGGGAAGGATAGGCAGAAGGTCGACGACGAGCGGGTCCGGAAGATCCGGTTCAAGCTCGTCGCCAGATACGCGCGGAAGTTCCCGACGGTCGACGTCGAGGACCTCCACCAGGTGGCCTCCCTAGCGGAGGCGTCCGTCCGCCGGTGCTACAAGCCGGACGGTCCGGCCAGGCTCTCGTCGATAGTCTACAGGGCGGTGAACGTCGCGCTGTTCGAGGCGGTCTGCAGGGCGCACGCTCCCGTGTACGTCTGTCGGCACAACGTCCGACAGCTACTCCCGCTCAGGTCGATCTCGATCGACCGGGAGGCGGACCGCGACAGGGACGAGGACCGCGGGCCGCCGGTTGCGCGCCTGGCGGGCCCAGACCCTGTCGAGGAGCTCGGGGGAATCGAGGCGACGATAGACCGGGCCCGGGCCTACAGGCGGCTCAGGGAGGTCGTCTCGCGCCAGCCCGGAGGCAGGGAGGCCCTGCGCATCCTCCTCGGGGAGGCGACGGTCCGCGACACGGCAAGGAAGCTCGGCGTGGGCGTCCTTCAGGTCCGAGAGAGGAAGCGGGCCGTCGTCGAGGCGATCCGGGCGGACGACGAGCTCCGCGCGCTCGTCGCGTCGCTCTGATGAGCGTGCGGAGATGGTCGTGGGACGATCTGGAGCCGAGACGCCCGTCGACCGTCGACGACGTCCTGGCGCTCGAGGCGGAGATGGCGCTGCTCGAGCGGCGCGCGCGCTTCGTGTGCCCCCTGTGCGGAGAGACTCGCGAGGCGAACACGGGGCACGTCGGCTCGGCCGACTGCCTTCTGAGGGTGATGAAGTGTGCGACGACATCCCAGACGAGATGAAGCTGGCCGACGCCGTCGGCAGGTGCGGCGGGGTGCAGCGGAGGATGACGTGCCCCCGCTGCGGGCTCGGGTTCATAGCCGGTCGCGGTCACCTCGGGAGCGACTACTGCCTGATCCATCGAACAACGACTCGCCTGGCCAAGAGCGGATACGCCCCGCTCGCCGACGTCCGCGCGCACATAGCCGGCCCCGGAGACCTCCCGCGCCGTCTGCTCAGGGAGGGGCGGGGAGATGTCGTCACGATGAAGGCGCGCCTGCTGGCCGTGTGGGACGGCGGTCGGTACGCGGAGAGGTTGGAGCGCGACCACTTGGTCGAGTATCTCAGACGGTCGTAGGACCAAAGACGGAGATGACATGGCGAAGAAACTGACGAAGTTCCGGCAGATCATGCGCGACGCCGGATACGTTACCGTGGCCGAGGCGGCCGCCCTGGCGGGGGTGCACATCGCGACGGTCTATCGGGCGCTGGACGACGGACAGCTCGACGAGACTCGGCACGGAAGGTTCCGGTTCATCAGCCGCGAGTCCCTGGCCGCGTACTACTCCGCCCCGCCGATCGCGGCGCGGATCGTCGACACCGACCTGGACGAGCTCGACGTCCCTGACGACGAGCCCGACGCCGGCGAGGACGCTCCGTGCACCTCGACCTGACGAACACGCTCTGCCGGGTCGCGTCGTGCACGGACGACGAGCGCTCGTGGCTGCGCGAGTACCTCTCGTACGAGGACGTCCGTCGTGCGTTCCGACAGAACCGGAAGACGCGGCGCGTGAAGCGCGTAAAGCCGCCGAAGGTCTCCATGTTCGACGTTCTGGACGAGACGTTCCCGGCCGGACTCCTGCCTCTCGTCCGCATAAGGGCCGAGGACGCCGGGCATCGCGTCGTCGTCAGCGACAGGCGGCCGGCGGCCCCGGAGATCAATCGAGAGGCTGACGTCGCGTGGCTTCGCGACTACCAACTCGACGCGCTCCGCGCAGCCGTCCGACGAGAGCGCGGGGTCCTATGGATGCCGACGGGGAGCGGGAAGACGGAGATCCTCGTCGGGCTGACGCGCGTCCTTCCGACGGTCCACTGGCTGTTCGTCGTCCACAGGAAGGGTCTGATGTACCAGGCGGCTGCCCGGTTCGTCTCGCGGTTGAAGGGGACCGACCTCGACGTCCCAGACGACGCCGCATGGCGGCTCGGGGCTCCGCTCGTCGGCGTCGTCGGAGACGGGCTGGCGGTGGCGGGGACGCGGCTGACGGTCGCCACGTTCCAGTCGCTGCGATCCAAGATCGGAACTCCTGTCGGAGTCGAGCTCGTCAGGAGGACGGGCGGTCTCGTCGTCGACGAGTGCTTCCCTGCCGGAACCATGGTCGGTTCTCGCCCGATCGAGACGATTCGGCCTGGAGACGTTGTCGTCTCCTACGACGCCGAGACGTCCCGACTCTGTTGCCGTCGAGTGGCAGACGTGTTCTCTCGCCGTCCGTCCGGTCTAGTTAGGCTTTGGCTGTCGAACGGGGATACTGTCGTCTGTACGCCGGGGCACCCGTTTCTGACGGACAGCCACGGATACGTACCTGCACAAGCCCTATGCGGGTATAATGTGCGACGTTGGGAATCGGGAGCTCATGATCGCCGTCGAGATCGACGGACCGACCCACGGTTCACTGGGACGTCGGGCGGCCGATGTCAGGAAGACGGCGTTCTTAGAGTCGTGCGGGTGGACCGTGTTGAGGTTCTCGAACCAGGCCGTGATGGAACGTACGGCGGAGTGTGTCCGGACGGTCTCGTCTACAATCTCAGCGTCCCTGGCCCGGAAACCTATCTCGTAGGGGCCTCCGGGCTCGTCGTCCACAACTGCCACACGCTCCCGGCCGACACGTTCTACTCGGTGTCCATGGCGCTGGCCAACGCGCGGTACAGGATCGGTCTGAGCGGGACTCCGCTCGACCGCGACGACAGACGGAGCCTCATGGCCATCGGAGCTCTCGGCCCCGTCGTCCACCGGATACCGACCCAGACGCTGGTGGACGCCGGCGTTCTCGCCCGCCCCAACGTCCAGATGGTCGTTGTAGAGCAGGACGTCTCTCGCCCCACCTACCGCGGCGTGTACGGCGAGGCGATCGTCCGCTCCCGCAAGCGCAACCGCCGCATCGTCGACGTCGCCGTCGCGGCGGCCAAGCCGTCGATCGTCTACGTCCGAGAGATCGCGCACGGAAAGGCGCTGACGGCCGCGCTCGAGCGCGCCGGGCTCCGCGTCGCCCTCGTCTGGGGGAGCACGGCCGAGCGGCAGAGGGCGGGCTCGAAGCAGCTCCTGGCGCGCGGAGACATAGACGTCGTCGTCGCCAGCGTCGTGTGGCAGGAGGGGATCGACATCCCGTCGCTCGCGTCCATCGTGGTCGCCTGCGGAGGGAAGTCGACGATCGCCGCCCTCCAGCGGGCGGGGAGGGGGATGCGCCCGGGACCCGACGGCTCGACGACGTTCGAGCTGTGGGACATCGACGACAGGGGGAACGGAATCCTAGAGCGTCACTCATCCGCCCGCCGGCGGGCGTACGAACGGGAGGGGTTCGACGTCGTCGACGTCGACTTCGGCCAGCTCGGGCTCGAGGGGACGGAGTGATGCCGTGAGGGTCTCCGTGGCCGAGCTGCGGCGGGCGCTGGGCCCGTCGGCGATGGCGCTGTGGCAGCAGCTCTCCGCCGCGGCGGACCGCCGGCGGACGGTCCGTCTCACTCGTGCGGAGATGGCGGCCCGATCCGGCCTGTCGACGAAGCAGGTCCGAGCGGGGCTCACGCGGCTCCGATCCGTTCGCCTAATAACGAGAGCCGCGTCGCGGCGGGACCCGTCGAGGACGGTCCGCGGGAGACTCATCGCGGGAGACGCAGCGAACGTTCCACCCGACGTGTGGAGGCTCCTTCGGGAGTCGTCCGGATGGGGCGGACGCCGCGACGGGGCCGGGAGACGTCGATCCGAACGTTCCGTCCGAGCCTCGAAAGAATCAAGTGGGCCCTACAGAAAGAATCAAGTGGGCCATAGAGGGCAGCTAACTGCAGAAGACAGCTCAGAGATCGCACCTGGCGATGGCTCGGAAATCAAGTGGGCCCTAAAAGGGCCTCGGAATTCAAGTGGGCCCTATAACGGAATTCAAGTGGGCCCCAGTAAGCAGGGGAGTAGTCCTGTAGGGGGTATAGACCAGGATAGATCTTCACTCGCTCGCTTCGCTCGCTCGTTCGATGGCGCGCGCGCTGGCGCACGCCCGTCGCTTTTGACTTGCGGTGTCGGTCCGGAGTCCGTGTCAGACGCCGTCGGAACGGCCGTCTCTGACGATCCTGACGTTCAGTCTGAGTGCGGCGGCGGCGAGTCTGACGTCCGGTCTCTGAAGGAGCTGCTCCGGCTCGACGTCGTCCCGCGGCTCCTCCTCGCCGACGGAAGGCGGGCCGAGCTCGCGATCCGGACTCCGCATCCGCCGGCCGCCGACGCCGGTCTCGAGGACGCCGCCGTCCTGGCCCACGTCGCCCGCCTGTGGCGCGGCGCAACGAGGTTCGTGTCGGGCTCGTCCGACATGCGGATGAACGGGGTCGCCGCCGGCGGGAGGTCCAGGCTGACGTCGACCGTCGTCGGATGGTGGCGGGCCTGCGCCGACAAGGAGGTCGCTCCGGCCGCCTGGCTCGTCTGGGAGCTCTGCTACTGGCGCGACCGGCATTCGGGGCGGAAGGTCCAGATCCCCGGCGTCATGTCGGCCGGACGGGTCGGAGACGGGCGCGTCCGCAGGCTGTTCCGGATCTCCGGGACGTCGCTCGGAGGGCGGATTCGATACGACCCGGTCGGGCTCGAGCTCTCCCGCCGCGTCCAGCGAGTCGAGCGGGAGCTCGGGCGGCTAGTCGCAGAGCGGCTGGGGAGAGTGACGGACGCAGACGTCGCAGAGATCGTCGCCGTCCAGTTTCCGCGTGGGGCGTCCAACGCCGCGCAGGTGCTGGCGGACGTCCACGATCGGTGCTCCGCCGAGAGCGCGAGACTGTCCGCCGACGCTGCGAGGGGTTCCTTCATCTGGGCGGATGAGCAATAACGGTCAGACGGGGTGCGATGGCAGACCAGCAGCAGAAGGCGGAGCCGTATCGATTCGCTCCGAAGTTCCAACAGGCCGTCCTGCGCCACCTCGTGTTCGACCGGGGGTTCTGGGCGCGGGTCGGCGCGACCGTCGAGCCGGACGCGTTCGCCGGAGACGCCGCCAGGCTGGTAGCCCTTGCGGCGAAGGCCGTCGGGGCGGAGACGGGCAAGGGACCTGGGTCGGGGACCATCGTCGTCCAGCGCGTCTCTAGGTGGCGCCACGAGGGGCGCGTAACCCACGAGCAGGTCGTTGCGGTCGGGGACCTCGTCGACGAGCTCGAGGATATGGACGACCCTCCGGACCCGGACGGTGTCGGGGACGAGCTCATTCCGGTGATCAAGGAGCGGAGAAACCGGGAGGCGGTCCGTCTCGCGATGCGCCGCGTGGGGTCTCGGGAGGGGGATCTCGAGGACGTGATCGAGCACCTGCAGGCGACGGTCAGGCTCGGGGCCAGTCAGATCGTGGCCGGGACTCAGCTCGGTCCGAAGGCGCTCGACGCGATCCGGCGGCTAAGGCGGACGGACAAGCTGCCGACGGGCATCAGCGAGCTCGACTGCGAGCTCTCCGGAGGTCCTCCCGTCGGGACGCTGTCCGTCGTGATGGGAGGGGCGGGCGACGGCAAGTGCCATGCCGCCGGCCAGGAGATTCTGATGGCGGACGGGTCCGTCAAGCTGGTCGAAGACGTCCGCGTCTGGGACCGGCTTATGGCCCCGGAGGGCAAGGTCAGGAACGTTCTCGCGACGAGCCGCGGCGAGGGGGAGATGTACGAGGTCCGTCCCCTGCGCGGCGAGCCGTGGAGGGTAAACGCCGACCACATCCTGACGCTCGTCGGGACCGGCCGCCCCGGCGTCGCGAGGTATGGCGGCCGAGTCGTCGATGTGTCGGTCCGCGACTACCTGTCATGGCCGGTCAGGCGCAGGCGAGACTTCAAGCTGTGGCGTGCGCCCGTCGACGAGATCCCGGTGCGCGTCCGACGGAAGGAAGTCAGGCCGCGGCGCCAGCGGAAGAACGTGCTGTTGACCGGATTCGACGTTGTCCCGACAGGCATTCGGGAGCCGTACTTCGGGTTCACGCTCGACGGCGACGGGCGATATCTCCTTGGCGACTTCACCGTGACGCACAATTCGATGTTCCTGTGCCACGTGACGGGCTCGGCCCTGCTGTCGGGGCGGAACGTTCTGGTCGCAACGCTGGAGCTGAATGAGGAGCAGTGGCTGACTCGGCTCATCGCGAACCTGACGGGGGTGCCGATCGACGGAATCGCGGACGGGTCGATGGAGTCGGAGGCCCTGATGCGTCTGGAGAGTCTCCCGCCGCGCGGCTCGTGCTTCGTCGGTCAGTTCGCGCCGGAGGTCACGACGGTGTCGGACCTCATCACGTGGGTCGACGCCGTCGAGCAGCGGGAGGGGATCGGCGTCGACGCGCTCGTGGTCGACTACGCCGACCTTCTGGGGCACTCGAAGTCTCGAGACTACGAGGGGATGCGTGAGGTCTACGGCGGGCTGCGCGAGGAGTTCGCGGTGAAGCGGAGCGGGTGGTCGTGGACCGCGTCGCAGAGCCGCCGCAGGTCCAAGTCCACCGAGAAGCAGGGCGCCGACGACGCGGCGGACTCCCAGCACAAGATCCGCGTCGCCGACCTGTGGATCGCCCTGAACGCGTCCGACGACGAGGTAGAGTACAGGATCGCCAAGAACCGCGGCGGGAAGCGCGGCGGAGTGGTGTCGCTACCCACGGAGTTCGAGTGCGCGAGGATCGCCCCAGTAGCGGAGAGTGCCGAGGATGGGCAGGCGGATCTCTTCTAGCGCCGAGCTCACCGTCGTCGAGCGCGCGGCCCGGTCGGTCTCTCGCGTCGGCCCGACGGGGTGGGGGAGAGCTCCGTGTCCGATCTGTCCGTCCGTCGTCGGGACCCCGGACCCGCACGCCGCGCTCGGAGTGCACTTCTCGTCGGGGAAGTTCCACTGCTTTCGGTGCGGCTGCTGGGGCCGAATATCGACGGCCGGGGCGGACGACGACGCGCCCCCTAGGCTCGATCGGGCGGCTCATGGCGCCGACCCGGAGCTCGGGCCGCCGCCCGACTGGGAGCCGCTCTGGCGAGAGCCCGGCTCTAGCGCGATCTCCCTCGCGCCGGCTCGTCGGTATCTCGCCGATCGCGGAGTGTCGTCTCAGACGGTGGAGGAGGCCAGGATCGGCGCCTGCCTGTCCGGCGCCGTCGGGGGGAGAGTCGTCGCTCCGCTCCTGACGATCGACGGAGAGTGGGTCGGATGGCAGGCGCGGCTGTGGACCGAGCCGCGCGGGCGCCAGCTCAAGTACGTCTCGGCCACGGGGATGGACCGCGAGTCGAACGTCTACAACCCAGCGGCGCTCGCCGTCGAGACGGACGTCCCTGCGCTCGTCGTCGAGGGGATGTTCGACGCGCTCCCGTACTGGCCGGACGCGGTCGCCCTGTTCGGAAAGCCGTCCGAGGGTCAGGTCTCGGCCCTGCTGTCGGCACCGCGTCCGATCGTGGTCGTCCTAGACGGCGACGCGTGGCTCGAGGCGGAGATGCTCGCCGCAAGGCTGGCCTTCGACGGTGCAAGGGCGGGTTGGGTCCACCTCCCCCCGAAGACCGACCCGAACGACGTGGACCCCGCTTGGCTCGTAGAGGAGGCGCGCCGCGCGGTCGGATGAGCAGTAACGATAGCCGCAAGGAGGACCTGACCACATGGCCATCCAGAGAGTGAACAGCTTCGAGGCGACCGCCGACGTCATCGGGACGATCCGAACCGTGACGTTCGACGCGCGGTCGAGCCGGCTGGCGATCGAGGCGCTGTCCGCGGAGGACGCGCTGATGATCCTGAGGCGCCTGTCGACGGGGGACGTCGCCCAGCTCGACGTCGCGGACGGTGCCGACGGCGCCACCAAGCTGGTCGTCGAGACCGCGAGGGCCGGGACTCGCGTGCGCGTAGGGGGTTCGTCTCACGGAGAGCCCGTCGAGACCGAGCCGGAGGTCGAGCCGAAGGCCGAGCCGAAGGCCGAGCCGAAGAAGAGAGCGCCCGCCGCCGATCCGAAGAAGAGAGCCTCCGCATCCGAGTCGAAGTCAAAGGCTCGGTCCGCTCCGGCGAAGAAGCGCGGGAAGCCGAGCGTCCAGGACGACGTCGAGCTAGACCCGTCGGCGACGGAGCCAACCGGCGCGTCTCCCGAGTCCGACCCCCAGCCCGCTGAAGAGACCGCCGCTCCGGCACAGGACGGACTGCCGCCGGAGCTCGTCGGGGCCAAGCAGCTCCGACACATCGTGTCGTACTTCTACGACAACGGGATCGCGACGACCGTGGACGCCATCGTCGAGAGATGCGCGGAGCATCAGGCCGACGTCCCGGTTCTCGCGCGGATAAAGAACCTGGAGGACCGCGTCCGGCGAGCCTGCAGTGTCCTGGACATCCAGGGGTGAGGTCTCTCCCGCTCTATCCGGAGAGCCCCACGTCTCCGATCAGCTCGGGCCCTAGGCTCGAGCTGAACTCTCGGTGCAGGCGCTGCCGTCGGGCACGGCTCCCGGCCGTGAAGAACCCGTGTCTCCCCGCCGAGGGGGAGCCCGGGGGTGTGCTATTCGTCGGGCAGCATCCCGGAAAGGACGAGGACCGTCGCGGGCGGCTGTTCGTCGGTGCGTCGTCGAAGAAGCTCCGGGAGCTCGTTCCGAAGATGTGGGACGGCCCGGTGGCCTACGAGAACGTGACTCGGTGCTGGCCGGCCGGCGGACAGCAGACCCGGGACGAGATCGCCGCCTGCAGGCCGTACCTTAGACAGACGCTGGTGGACGTCTCGCCGACCAGGATCGTCGCGATGGGTGGCGACGCCGTCGATGGGCTGCTCGGGCACTCCGTTCCTATGATGTCGACGCGGCGCGGCTACTCCTGGGCGGCTCTTCCGGTCAGCGGGCGGTTGGTCCCCGTCTACTACTGCATTCACCCCGCCGCGGCGTCTCGTAACAGGTTTGTCGGGCGGTGGTTCGAGGAGGACCTCGCATGGGCGCTGGGCTCTCCGGACCCTCCGCCGCCGCCCTTGGACGCCGAGCTGCACGTCGTCCAGACCGTCGACGACGCGTCCGGGGCCGTCGAGGAGATCCGCGCCGAGTCGCCGTGGTTCGCATACGACGTCGAGTGGGCCGGGGTCCCGTTCGGGGAGTACTTTGAGATCGCCTGCGTTGCCGTCGTCCCGAGCGGGACCGACGACGCCTACGTGTGGCCGCGCTCCGTGCTCGGCGACCCGGACGTCAGAGCGCCGCTGGTCGAGCTGCTCGAGGACCCGTCCGTCGGGAAGGTAGGGCACAACCTGAAGGGGGACAACCTGGCCGTCTGGGCGGCCTGGGGGTGCCGCGTCGCGGGGACTCACGGGGACACCCGCCTGTGGCGCCGCCTCGTCGTCGCCGACGTGAACGCACGGCTCGACGTCTGCTCTCACCTGGTCGGAATGGGCGGCCACAAGGACGAGAACGCCGCGGCGCTGGCCGTCGCCGAGAGAGAGATCCGGACCGCGAGGGCGGCGGAGCGCGTGGGGCAGGGGTCGCTGTTCGACGGGGGGGTCAGAGATCCGGCGCTGGAGGCCGCCGTCGCGCTGATGCCGGACGACGATCCGATGCGGTTTGCATACGCGCTCGTTCCGAGCGCCGTGCGCGATCGGTACTGCGCCCGCGACGCGGTGGCGACCGCCAGGCTGGGGGACCTGCTCGAGGGGGAGATCGCCGCCGACCCTCCGATCAAGAGAGTCTGGGACCTGATCGTCAGCAGGGCGACGGACGCCGTGGCTCAGATCGAGCGGTGGGGGGTCGCCGCCGACCGCTCGGCGATGGAGACGTTCCACGAGTACTGCGACATGGAGCTGGAGTCGGTACGCGCGCGGCTCGCGGTGTACGGCGACTTCGATCCGAGCAGCCCTCAGAGCGTGTCCGACCTCCTGTTCAAGCGGCTCGGACTGACCCCGACCAAGACGACTGCGACAGGGCGGTCGTCGACGGATCGGGAGGCGCTGAACGCCATGATCGACGAGCACCCGGTCGTCGGGGACCTCGTCGAATACCGTCGAATCGAGAAGCTCCGCGGCAACTACGGCCGCTCAATGGCGTCGTGGATAAGGTCGGACGGGCGCATCCACCCGGAGCTGAAGATCGACGGGACCAGGACGGGTCGCCTGAGCGTGATAAACCCGCCGCTACAGACCCTCCCGCGGACCTACAGCGAGGAGGGGCGTGCGGTGAAGCGCAGCTTCGTGGCGCCTCCTGGGTATCTCCTCGGGCAGCTCGACTACAGCCAGATCGAGCTCCGAGGGGCGGCGTTCCTGTCGCGCGACCCGGTCATGATCGAGATGTTCCTGTCCGGGGAGGACTTCCACACGGCGACGGCGAAGCTCATCGCTCCGATCTACTGGGGGATCTCTCCGGACGAGGTGGATAAGTCCCACAGGACGGCCGCGAAGAGCTTCAACTTCGGGCTGCTGTACGGGATGACCGACAAGGGGCTGGCGCGGCGTCTGGACTGCTCGCTCGACGACGCCGTGAGGCTCCGCCAGGCGATCCTCGGGAAGTGGGTCAAGCTGGCCTCGTGGATGAGGTCTCGGCTGAAGGAGACCCGTCGGACCGGATTCGCCTGGACGTGGTGGGCCGGCGAGCGCGCCCGCAGAAGACCGCTGATAGGGATCGCGTCGAGAGACAGCCTGAAGCGGTCGACCGCCGAGAACAGCGCCGTCAACACGCCGGTTCAGGGGACCGCGTCAGATTTCATGCTCGCGTCGATCTGCGACATCGTGGACTGGATTCTCGGAGACGGCGTCCCGGCCAAGCTGGTCCTAACCGTCCACGACAGCGTGATATTTGAGATCAGGGAGGACGCCATGGAGGAGACCCTTCTGGGCGCCAGAGACATCATGCAGAGCCACGACTCGTGCGGAGTCCCGCTGAAGGTCGACATCGAGGTCGGGCCGACCCTGGGCGATCTCGAGCCGTGGGAGCTCGCCGCGTGAGCGGCGACCGGAGGTGACCTGTGGAGAACCAGGGGCGACTGGATCTGGAGGACTTCGCAGCGGAGTCCGTCGACATCGACGCGCTGGACCTGAACAGGGAGTACTGCGAGCTTCCGCCGCGGCTTGCCTACTGGAACGCCCAGCTGGCCGATGCCACCCGAGTGTCGATGGTGGCGAAGGCCGAGTGGGAGGCGGAGCGCGCCAGGCGGCTATTGGAGGCCCGCGAGGACGCCAGATCCGAGAAGTCGAAGCCGACCGTCGACGAGATCAACGCCGCCGTCATGCTCGACGAGGATGTGTCGGACGCCCACGCCGTGTACATCGAGAAGGAGGCGGACAGGCTGAGAGTCAAGGGCATCGTCGACGCGATCATCTGCAAGCGGGACATGCTCCAGTCGCTCGGGGCGAAGCTCCGGATCGAGATGGCGGCCGACCCGGTCCTGCGGGAGCAGATGGCCGGGAGGTCCGCCCTGGACTTCGGAGGGGACTAGGGCGACCATGAACGGGCCCGGGCCGCGGCTCCGGGCCGGACAAGCGGACAAGCGGACAAGCCGGACGAGCCGGACGAGCAAGGAGAGAGAACATGTCGAACATCGTGAATTACGGCACCTACGAGATAGACGCCGCCGACCAGGAGCACGAGGACCTGTCGCGCTCCGGCGGCCAGTTCATGCGGCTGGAGGTGGGGCGCAACGTCGTCCGATTCCTGCCCCCGCCCGCGGGGCGGAGCACCCCGTTCGTCACCACGTTCCAGCACTTCCTGAACCTGCCGGGGGTCCCGGACGCGATCGTGTTCAACTGCCCGCGGCTGATGATTCGCCGCCCGTGCCCGGCGTGCGCGAAGGGCGACAAGCTCAAGGCGAGCGGGAACCCGCGGGACCAGGAGGCGGCGCGAGACTTCTGGGCCAGCAGGCGCGTTTTCGCCTGCGTCATCGACAGGCAGGACGAGGACGCCGGAGTCAAGATCCTCGGGTTCGGGAAGATGATCCACGAGGCGCTCGTCGCCATCAGGCGCGACGAGGACGCCGGCGGAGACTTCACCCACCCCGTCGACGGGTTCGACATCGTGATCGAGCGGACCGGGAGCGGAAAGAACGACACGCGCTACACCGTGAGAGCCGCGCGGAGCTCTAGTCCTCTCGGGAACGACGAGTGGATCGACCAGCAGCCGAACCTTCGCCACCTCGCGAAGGTCCCGACGCTCGACGAGATCCGGGCGATGGTCCAGGGCGGAGACGACGGCGCCGGCGGCGGGGCGACCGCTCAGGACGACGTCGAGTCCGTCCACGACGTCGGGTCGTTCGACGACGACGACGACATCCCGTTCTGAGGCGCGGCGTGTCGAAGTCGTCGAAGAAACGCCCGGTCGACCGCGTCCGGGCCAAGCTGAAGGGCAGCCTCGTCGGGCTCGCGTCGAACGGGTCTCTGTCGGCCGTGACGGAGGTCGTACCGACCGGGATCGAGCCGATCGACTATCACGTCCTGGCCTGCGGCGGGCTGCCAGTCGGGCGGATCGGCGAGGTGTTCGCTGACGAGGGGGCGGGGAAGACGAGCCTCGGGTTCGCCTTCCTCGCCGCCGCCCAGCGGGCGGGAGGGGTCGCGGCGCTCATCGAGACGGAGAAGACGCTCGAGCTGGACAGGGCGTCCGTCTTCGGGGTCGACCTGTCTGAGCTCCTCCTCGGGGAGCCGTCCACCGTCGAGGAGGTCATTGCCGAGATGAAGACGCTGTTCGAGGCGATCCCGAAGGGGGTCGGACCGAACGTCGTCGTATGGGACTCGCTCGCAGGGACCGAGCTGTCGCAGTCCACTCCCGGGGTCAGGGCGCGGCTCATGTCGGAGTCCCTGCCGATCCTCGGCAGGCTGGCCAGGGACCGCCGCGTGGCGGTCGTCATCATCAACCAGATCCGCGAGAAGATAGGCGTTATGTTCGGTCCCAAGGAGACGACGCCGGGCGGCCACTCGCTGAAGCACCAGGCAACGTGGCGGCTGCAGGCGTGGCGGGGGGCGGAGATCAAGACCGGGGGTGCCCCGTCCGGGATCTACACGACGGTGAAGTGCGCCAAGAGCAAGGTGGCCGCACCGTTCCGGAAAGCGAAGCTGCTCCTCGACTTCGAGAGCGGGTGGGACAACGACTGGGCCATGATGAACCTAGGCAAGGACCTGAAGATACTGAAGGAAAACGCCAGGAAGTCCGCCGCCAACGTCGCGGTCGTCCGGTCGTGGCTCTGCGGGTCGCCGAACCCCGCGACTCCGGACGAGCAGTAACTAGCTTGGAGGTAGAGATGACGACCGTAGCCGTCGTCGCCGACGTCCACGTCGCGAACCACAAGCGGCTCGGGGGCCCGGCCGAGATCGGACTGAACGAGCGGTGCCGTCTGGCCATCGACTCTCTCCGCCTGGCGTGCTGGGAGGCGAGAGAGCGGGGCTGCGCTCGTCTCTACGTTGCCGGGGACCTGTTCGACACCGTCGCGCCGAGTCCGCGCGTCCTGGCGGCCGTCCAGGACGTCCTGGCGGAGTCCTCCCACAGGGGGTGTCCAGTGACCGTGATGCCGGGCAACCACGACGCGATCTCGGCCGAGCCCGGCGACCACGCTCTCGGTCCGCTGCGATACGTGTCCACCGTCGTCGACAGGCCGTCCGTCGACCGGCTCGGCGACATGGACGTCATTCTGATCCCTCACCGGTCCGGCCGGGCGGCCACGTGGCTGCGGTCTGCGATCGCCGAGGCGGAGGACGAGGACTCGGAGGGCGATCGGGCGGACCCGTCACAAGCCTCCCTGAGGAGCCTTCGGGTCCTCGTCCTCCACCTCGGAATATCGACCAGCTCCAGCCCGTCGTACCTGCGGGACGACCCGAGCTCCATCGACGCGTCCGGGCTCGGGGCGATCGCCGACGAGAGCGACGTAGACATCGTCGTCGCCGGCCACTGGCACGACATGGCGACGTTCTCTCTGGGAGACGCTCGCGCGATCCAGATCGGCGCGTTGGCTCCGGCCGGGTGGGGGGACCTCGGCGTCGCCGACCGCGGGCGGATGCTCGTCGTCGACTCCGGGGGGCGCGTCGAGTCCGTGGAGATCCCGGGACCGAGGTTCGTCAAGGTTCGCTCTGCCGACGACGTGGAGGCGTTCGCCGAGCGCGCTCAGGGATCGAAGCTATTCGTTGAGTGGCTGGCCGCGGCCGACGAGATGGCCGACGCAAGGGACGACCTGAAGATCCTCATCGACAGGGGGGTCGTCCATCGAGGGGCGGTGACGATAGACGTCGAGGACGCCAGCGAGGCCGCTCGAGAGGCCGCCGCCGCGGCGCGGTCGTCCGACTCGCTCGCCGCCGCTCTGGCGGCGTACGTCGGCAAGATGAAGCTGCCGAAGGGCGTCGACCGGGGCAGGGTCCTAGAGCTGGCCCGGCGGTTCACGGGGATAGGGTAGTGATCCACATCCGGAGAATCAGGACCCGCGGGTTCCTCGGTCATCGGGAGACGGACATCGTCCTGCCCGACCACGGAGTGGTCGTCGTCACGGGCCCGAACGGCGCCGGGAAGTCGTCCATCATCGAGGCCGTTGCCTCCGCGCTGTGGGGCAAGACGATCCGCGGCACTCCGTGGTGGACCGACGGGATCGTCGCCATGGTCAACGTCGAGACGGACCGCGTGAACGTCGTCAGGGACCGCGACGGCCAGAAGCTGAACATGGTCAGGTGGGGGACGTCCGCGTCGGCGCTGAAGGAGTTCGAGACGGCGACGAGGGGCCAGGAGGAGCTCGACCCCATCGTCGGAGACATGGACGCCTGGCGGCGGGCGTCGGTGTTCTCCAGTCAGGACCTGCTGACGTTCTCCGTCGCCACGGACGGGGAGAGGAAGCGCCTGCTGGAGGGGATGCTCGGGCTGGACGTGTTCGACCGCGGACTCACCGCCTGCCGCGCCGACATCCACTCCGTCAAGGAGCGGGTCGGCTCCCTCGACCGACGTCTCGGGAAGATCGAGGCCCGTCTGGAAGTGGAGCGGAAGCGGCTCTCCGACGCCGGGGAGGCCGTCGGTCCGGAGCCTCCCGGCGTCGACCAGCGGGAGCTCGACGAGGCCGCCCGCCACGAGAAGGACGCCAGGGGGGAGCGGCGGCACGCCCGCGACTCGATCAACTCGGCGACCCACTTCATCGCCACGCTGGAGCGGGAGCGCGCCGCGGCAGAGTCATCGCTGGCGTCCGTCGCAGAGCTCGACAGCTGCCCGTCCTGCGGCCAGCCGCTCACGGACGATGCCAGGTCCAGGCTGGGCCAGTCCGCCAGGGACAAGGTCGAGTGGGCCGCCACGCGGCTGCCGGCGACGCGGGAGACGCTCGAGGCGTCGAGCGCCGATCTCGAGGAGCTGGACGTCGAGCTCGACGTCCTGACCGAGCGGCTCACCGAGCTGCGCGACCGAGCCGCCGTCCACCGCGAGTGGCGCCGCAGGGCCGGAGCGCGGACGGAGAAGACCGACGAGGTCCAGGCCGTCGTCGACGCGCTCGAGGCGGACGTGGCGACGGCGCAGCACGACGTCCGCGTCGCCGGCGCCGAGCTGGACGAGCTGAAGGTCGTCGAGAAGGTGCTCGGCCTGCGGGGCGTCAGGACCCACGTCGTGGCCCGCGCAGTCCGCGGACTCGAGACGGTCGCGAACGCGTGGCTGGACCGGCTGTGTCCCGGGGCGAGGGTCCGACTCCGTCCCGGGAAGGACGCACGCGGCGGTAACCAGACCAACCCGCACGAGACGATCCAGTTCATGGTCAGGGGGATAGGCCACGACGCGCGAGAGCGGGCGTACAAGGCGGGGAGCGGCGGGGAGCGCCGCCGCGTCGACGTGGCCATGCTCCTCGCGCTGGCCGAGGTCAGGGCCGCCAGCGCCGGGACTGTGGCTGGAACGATGTGGTTCGACGAGGTGTTCGACACGCTGGACGACGACGGGATCGCCGCCGTCGGCGAGGCCCTGCGGGACGTATCTAGCGACCGCTGCGTCGTCGTCGTCACGCACTCGGACGACCTCGCCGCGGAGCTGGACGCCGCGGCCAGGATCACGATACGGGACGGCGTGATCGAATCGTGACGGGAGGAGCAGATGGCTGACGACGCACGGAAGAGCGGTGAGCTCTGGATCGACTACTGTCCTCTGTCGGATGTGGTGCAGTGGCCGCGCAACCCGAAGACCCACGACGAGGACGGGATCGCCGACTCGGCAGACAGGTTCGGGTTCAACGACCCCGTGGCCGTCGACGAGAACACCGGACGGCTCGTCGAGGGCCACGGCCGGGTCGACGCGCTGATCTCGATGCGCGACGACGGGGTGGACCCTCCGGAGCGCATCCGCGTCGACGAGGACGGGGAGTGGCTCGTTCCCGTCCTGCGGGGGATCGCGTTCGAGTCGGAGCTCGAGGCGGAGGCGTACATCCTCGCCCACAACAGGCTCGGCGAGGTCGGCGGCTGGGACGACGAGAAGCTGCACGCGATCCTCTCGGACCTGAACGAGCAGAGCGACGCCGCGCTCAGGGGCGTCGGATTCAACGCGGACGACATCGATAGGCTCGCCGAGACCCTGATTGCCTCGGCGGGGGCCAACACCGTCGAACCTCCGGGCGACTTCACCCCGATAGACCCGACCGCCGAGTGCCAGTACCAGTGCCCGAAGTGCGGCTACGAGTGGGACGGCCAGCCCAGGTGATCGTCAGCGTCCCGCCGTCGAAGAGCGTGACGCAGCGCGCCATCGTGCTGGCCGCGCTTGGCGAGTCTCCGTGCGTCGTCGAGTGTCCTCTGGACTGCGACGACAGCCGGGCCATGGTCGCGGGGTTGCGCGCTCTCGGAGTCTCCGTCGACGACGAGGCGGAGACCTGGACCGTCAGGCCGCCTGCGCGGCTCCGGGCGCCGTCGATTACGCTCCTTCTTGGGAACGCCGGGACGGCGGTGCGGTTCATCACCGGGCTGGCACCCGTGGTGACAGGGTCCTACGTTGTCGACGGGCATCTCGCCATGCGTCGTCGTCCGATGCCCGCCCTCCTGTCGGCTCTCCGCGGGCTCGGCGTGTACGTCGAGGAGCGGGGCGGGCCGGGCTGCCCCCCCGTGGCGCTAGACGGCCGCGCGGTCGACTCGCGGGGACGCGTCCGCGCCAGGATCGTCGCCGGGCTGTCGAGCCAGGAGCTGTCGGCGCTGCTCTTGATGGGTGCCGGGCTGCCCGGCGGGATCGACATCGAGGTGGTCGGCTCCGTTCCGTCGCGTCCCTATGTGGACCTGACGTTGGGCGTCATGGAGAGATTCGGCGTCCGCGTCGAGAGGCGGGGCGGGGCATTCCGCGTCTGGCCCGGCGGGCCGAGAGCGACGCGCTTTCGAGTCGAGGGGGACTGGTCGAGCGCCAGCTATCCGCTGGCGGCCGGATTCCTGACGGGGCGGCGGGTCGAGGTGTCGAACGTCGCCCCAGACTCCGCGCAGGGCGACCGCGCCTTCCCGGAGCTCCTCGAGTCGATTGTCAGTGGCGTCGGGCGGCGGATCGACCTTCGCGACGCACCGGACCTCGCCCCGACGGTCGCCGCCTGTGCTCTATTCGCCGACGGCGAGACGACGATCGTCGGAGCGGAGCACCTGCGGGTCAAGGAGAGCGACCGAATCGCCGTGCTGTGCCGCGAGCTCGTCAAGCTGGGCGCCCGGGCCGAGGAGCGGGTAGACGGCCTGACGATCCGGCCCGGCCCGCTCAGGGGCGGCGTCGAGCTGGACCCGGAGAGGGACCATAGGATGGCCATGGCCTTCGGGCTCGTCGGCCTCCGCGTTCCCGGCGTGACGGTACGCGACGCCGGGTGCGTGTCCAAGTCCTACCCGGACTTCTGGCGCATGCTGGAGACCTTTCGATGACCGGGGCCCTTGTCGTACTGTGTCTGCATAGGAGACCGTGATGCCGGACGAATCAGCCCCCGCCGCTTCCGACGAGCGCCCGCCCTACGCGATCCCGTCCATGGGCGAGATCCGGGCCGCGGCCGGGACCAACGGACTCACCGTCGTCTCTACGTTCACCGGGGCCGGGGGGAGCTGTCTTGGGTTCGAGTGGGCAGGGTATCGCGTGCTGTGGGCCAGCGAGTTCGTCGCCGAGGCGCGCGCCGTCCACGAGATGAACTTCCCGGACTGCCCCGTCGACTCGAGCGACATCCGCTCCGTCGACCCGTCCGACATCCTCGCCGCCGTCGGGATGGGCGTCGGGGAGATCGACGTCGTCCAGGGGAGCCCTCCGTGCGCGTCGTTCTCTCTGGCCGGCAAGCGAGACAAGCACTGGGGTGAGGAGAAGAAGTACAGCTCGACCGTCCAGAGGACCGACGACCTGTTCTGGGAGTTCGCGCGGATCGTCGACGGGATAAGACCGCGCGCGTTCGTCGCGGAGAACGTCCCGGGGCTCCGGGCCGGCAAGGCGAAGGGCTATTTGAAAGAGATCTACGGCCGCCTCGTCGAGTGCGGGTATCGCGTGGCGATTCGAGAGCTCGACGCTCAGTGGCTCGGCGTCCCCCAGGTCCGGAAGCGGCTGATCTTCGTCGGGCTGCGAGACGACGTCGCGCCGGACGTAGACATTCCGTTCCCCCGCCCGCTCGGATATCGCTACTCGCTGAGAGACGCGTGCCCGTGGATCGGGAGGTTCAGGTCGGAGGGCCACGGGTACTTCGAGGGCTACGACTTCGACGCTGCGGACCGCCCCGCGCCGACCGTCACAACGGCTCGCGGTGCGGGCTACCATCGCCACGAGATCGAGACGTCCGTCGGAACTTCAAAGGGGGAGCGGTCCATAGACCTCCCGGTCCCGACGGTGATGACGCACAACCGCCCGAAGACCCAGTCCGAGCTCACGGTCGTCCGCGGCATGGGGGCGCCGTTCAAGTCGAAGGGGCAGCGGCTGGACCCAGAGTCGCCGTTCCCGGCCGTCTGCGCTCAGGACCCGAGGTTCTTCGTCGAGAGCGACGACCCCAGGGTCGAGACCGGAGCCCCTCTGGACGGCTACGCCATCGACAAGGCGAGCCGGAAGCTGAAGCCGGGCGAGCAGTCGGACAAGTACTTCAACCTCGTGCGGGCCCATCCGGACCGCCCGTGCCCGACGGTGACCCAGACGGCCGGGAATCCGGGAGCGGCCGGGGTCATCCATCCGACGGAGCGGAGGAAGTTCTCCATCGCCGAGCTGCGGCGGATCTGCGGGTTCCCCGACGACTTCCGGCTGGTCGGTTCGTACTCCCAGCAGTGGGAGCGCCTCGGCCGCGCCGTCCCGCCGCCGATGATGATGGCCGTCGCCAGGGCGCTGGCCGGCGTTCTCGCCGGGAGCCCGAGGCCATGAGAGTCGTCATTCTGGGCGAGGCGCCGAGCAGGAAGTCCGACCCGTCAAGACCGTTCTCCGGAGACAGCGGAAGGCGGCTGGCCAAGATCGCAGGCGTTGACCACGGCGAACTTCTGGCGATGTTCGAGCCGGCCAACCTGCTGTCCGAGTGGCCCGGCCGGAGCGGCGGCCGCAAGGGCGACTCCCTTCCGAAGTCGGCCGTCCGCAGGGCCTGGAGACGGTCTCGGATGGAGCTTCTAGGCAGGCGCGTCGTTCTGGCGTCTAGACGGATGGCCGAGTCGCTGGGAGTCAGAGTCGACCGCATCGGGTTCATGGTCTGGGTCTCCGGCGCGCTCGACGGGCCGGCCGAGATCGCGGTCATCCCGCACCCGTCCGGGATCGTCAGGTTCTGGAACAACCCCGTCAACGTCGAGGCGGCTCGGCGGTTCCTGGCGGAGGCGGCCGAGTGTGCGGGGTAGTCGGAGGGGTCGGAGACCCCGTCGACGCGGCCGTGGCCGCGCTGCGCCACAGGGGTCCCGACGCGATCGGAGTCGTCCGCGTCGGGCCGTTCTGGCTCGGTCACACCAGGCTCGCGATCCTGGACCTCGATTCTCGCAGCGACCAGCCGTTCTCGCGCGGCGACGTCACCGTCTCCTACAACGGAGAGCTGTGGAACTATCTCGGCCTGAGAGCCGAGCTCGAGTCTCTGGGGGAGTCGTTCTGCACGGACGGGGACACGGAGGTCGTCGCAGCCGTTTTGGACCGTTGGGGCGTCGCCGGGCTGTCGCGGATGGAGGGCATGTTCGCCGTGGCGTGGGCGGACGGAGAGACTCTCAGGCTGGCGCGGGACAGGTTCGGGGAGGTTCCGCTCCACGTCGCGCGCGTGGGCGGAAGGGTGGCCTTCGCATCGGAGATCAGGGCCGTGGCCGCCGCCGGGCTCCCCCCGGCCGCCGCCACGTGGGTCGAGCCCGGCACGGTCGTCGAGATCGACGGCTCCGGCGGGATGTCCGTCGAGAGATGGTACGACGCGCCGGCGGCTCCTGCAGAGACGACGCTCGACTCCGCCGCGGAGCGCATGCGGATGGAGATCGCGTCCGGGGTCGCCGAGAGGTCGATCTCCGACGTCCCCGTGTGCGCTCTCCTGAGCGGCGGGATCGACTCGAGCTCGGTCCTGTCCCACTTGGTGTCTCATGTTCCCGACGTCGTCGCGTTCGTCGCGTACCGCGATCCGAAGAGCCCGGACCTCCTGGCCGCCCGCGAGGTCGCCGACCGGCTCGGGACGGAGCTGAGAGAGATCGCCGTCCCGGCCCCGACTGCGGACGACCTCTCCGATGTCGTCCGGCGGATCGAGATGCCCCACAAGGCCCAGGTGGAGATAGGGTGGGCGTGCCTCCACCTGGCCAGATCCATGAGCGCCGACGGGTTCAAGGTCACGTTCAGTGGGGAGGGGGCGGACGAGCTCATGGCCAGCTACGGGTTCAGCTACCACGGCGTTCATAAGTTCGGCTGGCACGCGTACAGGAAGCGCACCTTTCTGGACCAGCACCGGAAGAACTTCGCCAGGTGCAACAAGGTGTTTCTCTCCCACGGGGTGGAGTGCCGCCTTCCGTTTCTCCACACGAGTCTCGTCGAGTTCGCGCTGTCTCTCCCCCAGAGCGCCGTGGCGAGTAGGGGACGCCCGAAGGCCGTCATGTCGCGGGCCTACTCCGGGCTGCTCCCGGACCGCGTCGTGCACAGGCCAAAGCTGGCGTTCCAGGACGGCGCCGGGCTGAAGGGCGCCGCGGCCGCCGCCGTCGGTGACCCGCGGAGATACTACGCCGCGGAGTTCAAGCGACTTGTCGGAGGTCCGAAGTGACGAGAGACACCGGCTATGCTCCGGACCGGTGGGAGTTCGACGGAGAGGTGACCCGCGTCTTCGACGACATGCTGGCGCGGTCCATCCCCCAGTACGAGGTCATGCGCAGCGTCGTTCTGGGGCTCGCTCTCCGCTACGCCTCGGGCGGGACGGACGTCGTCGACCTGGGCTGCGCGAGGGGCGAGGCCCTGGCCAGGTTCGAGGCCGTCCGCGGCTCGACGTGCAGGCTGGTCGGCGTCGAGGTGTCCGCCCCGATGCTCGCCGCCGCCAGGGAGCGGTTCGCGGAGGGGATCGAGTCCGGCCGCGTCGTCGTCTTGGACCACGACCTGCGCCGCGGCTACCCGGACGTGTCGGCGTCGGTCACGATGGCCGTCCTCGTCCTGCAGTTCACGCCGATCGAATACCGCCACCAGATCGTCCGGTCCATCTACCGGTCAACCGTTCCGGGAGGCGCCGCGATCGTCGTCGAGAAGGTGCTTGGCGACACCGCGGAGCTCGACGCCGCCATGGTAGACGCCTATCTCGAGAGCAAGGAGCGGCGCGGCTACTCCCGCGACGACGTAGAGCGAAAGCGCCTGGCGCTCGAGGGGGTCCTGGTTCCTGTGACGGCCAGGTGGAACGTCGAGCTGCTCCGGGCCGCCGGGTTCTCCGACGTCGACTGCGTCTGGCGGTGGCACAACTTCGCGGCGTGGCTCGCTCTGAGAGACCCGGACTCCCGCTGACCGGTCTCCGTCGGTACGCCTCACGGGCGGACGAGCAGTAACGTCTCCGACGGAGGGGTGTCGATGTCCAGATACGACGCGCAGACGAGCATCAAGGCCAGCCAGGCGGAGCTCGACGCCTGGAGGGCGGCCGCCGCCGAGGACGGGATGCCTATGTACACCTGGATGCGGATCGTCCTCGACCACGCCGCCGGGGTTGGCGAGCTCCACGAGCAGCTCGAGCGGGCATCGGCCGTCCGGAGGTCGGAGCACACCGCGATGATGAGGGAGCGGCGGGCCGCCGCCGCGGCCGAGCGCAAGTCCGAGGGGTGACGCTCCGCGGCGACATGGTGCGGCGGATACGCGAGACCGTCGAGTGGCTGACGTCCCTTCCGGACGACGCGCTCTGGCCGGACGAGCTGATGCACATCCGCGGGATCGTCGACCACATCGACGGGGTCGACCGCTCGCCGCCGATCGACTGCCGAGAGCCCCCGGTCACGCTGAAGTCGTCCTCCGGTGTCCTGCGGTGGATGGCCCACGAGACGATTCGTCGCCGACGAACGGCGGACGTCGTCGTAAAGCCGTCCGGCGGCCAGCTCGTCCACCACGGGAGGTACGTCGTCCGTCTCGCCCGGCTGATGCCTGAGCGGGGTGTGGCGATCCCGGGGCCCGTCGCGGGCGCGGTTGCGGTCCTGGAGCGCGACGTCTCGGCCGCGGGGTCTCTCGTCAGACTCGGGGGGCAGGTGACGTAGCGTGGACCGGGACGAGCACGACCGTCTCGACAGCATCCGGCGGCTGGGGGCCCTGGACGTCGACCTCGGCGAGCTGTTCGACGAGCTGACGCGCGAGGCCGTCGCCGGGGGTGCGTCGAGTTGGTTCGCCGAGTCCGCCAACTCAAGGCTGAAGTCGCTCGCCGCCAAGATCGGCGGAGGGGGATGCGACCCGGCCGTAATGGCCGGGAACCTGCTGATGATCGACGACGTCGTCCGCAGGCGCTCGTCTCGGTACGACGAGCTGAGGTCCGACGCGGACGTCGTCGTCGACTACGCAGACGCGCTCTGGCGCCTGGCCGGGAACTGATGGACGTCGTCGAGCTGCTGGACGCCCACGCCGACGCGGACGTCGTCGCCGCGTACCGTCTCGGGGGGCGCTTCCTCGTGGCCTACACGTCGTCTCCGATCGTCGACGAGTACTTCGGCGGGACGCCGCGGCGTCGACTGGTACCCGAGGACGGCTACGCCGCGATGGTCGCCGTCCTCGTCGGAGACGTCGATGGAGGCTCGCCCTACGGCGGTGACGTCCTGTTCCGGGCCGTTACCCCCGTCGTGTGGGACCTGCGCCGCAGGTACGTCCCGCCGGCGGCACCGCAGTCCGTCGTGTATCCGGTACTGATTCGGCCCGGGGTCGCCGTCTGGATGAGCAGGTCGATCCGCGTCGGAACCGTGTTCAGGCTGGCCTCCGGCGACACGACCGGGTTCAAGCTAGTCTCGGGGGACGATCGTGACGGGCGTTGATCGGATCGACGCCGTCTGGCGGCTGGGCGGGCTCGACGCCGTGTGCGGCGATCTCGTCCACGTCAAGGGGCGCACCGCGCCGCGCCTCGTCGCGGAGTGGGTCGATCGGCACGGCGGGTGCCTTCGGACCGCCTGGCTGGCGGCGGACGATCCGCGGCCTATGATCGCGCTCGCGGTTGTCGCCGGGTTCCGAAGAGCGCTCGAGATGGCCTTCCTGTCCGCGTCCGTCCGGTGGGCCTCACTGTCCGGATTCCCCCAGGTGGTGTCCGTCGTCAGTGTCATGGCCGAGACCGTGGACGCTCCGCCTCAGTCTCGACTCTCCGTCGTGTGGGCCGGAGAGTCGATGTGGGAGGCCGTGGCGACGTGCAGATGGCGGGTGTCTCCGGGCCGAGACCGGGTCGCTATGGGCGGCATTGGGTACGCTAGAGCCGTGCTCGAGGCGTCCGGACTGTGGTCGCGGTCGACCCTGGCGGCCAGGTACGACTCGGCGACGCAGGCCGTGGCGTGGGCCGAGCACGGGGACGCGTTCCGCTCCGAGCCCGGCTTCGATCTCGGCGCCGCCATCCGCGACGAGGTCGGTCTGATAGTGTGAGGTGCCATGAGCTGGAGCGACGACGACCTTCAACGCCAGATGGCCCTGTTCCGTCTCGAGCCGCCCGTCGCTCCGGGGGCGGTCTCCGGCACCCCCGGACCTCTCCCGGGCCCTGAGGGGGGCGCAGAGCGGCGCGTTGGCCCTCTCCTGCTACCCGCCGAGACGTGGGAGTGGGGGTCCCCCGACGAGCTCGTCCGCCGGTACGCCGACCTGTGGGCGGACGGAGCGTTCGACCTGGACGTCGCGGCCAGCGCTGAGCTCCACGTCTGCAGCAGGTACTTCACCGTCGACGACGACGGTCTGTCTCTCCCGTGGAGAGGTCGGTGCTGGATGAACCCGCCGTACGGCAGGGCGGAGGAGCTGTGGGTCGCAAAGGCCGTCCGCGAGGTCGTCTCCGGCCGGGCCGAGCTCGTCGCCGCGCTCCTCCCGGCGAAGGTCGGGAAGGCCTGGTGGTTCAGGTACGTCTCCGCCCGGAGGTCGGAGAGAGGAGTCGTCAGGCTCCGCTACCCCGCGGCCGCAGTCGACTTCATCCGCGGGCGGGTCCGGTACGTCCGACCCGACGGCCGCCCGGCCAGCGTCGCCGGGTTCCCGTCCGTCGCCATCCTGTTTCAGGACTGGCTCCGCTCCCGCAGGCTGGCGGAGGAGCGGGCCGCCGGGCGCCAGCTCAGCCTGCCGATCCCGCTCCGACGCCATCGTCGGCAGGGCTGAGATCTCCGCGCCGAAAATTGTGCACGATCCCGTCGATTTCCTCTTGACAGGTCCCCCCCGGTATACTATATTGAGAGTAGATGGAGGGCAGGGACATGGCAGCCAAGACCGAGACCGAGACGCGGACCGCGATCGCCAGGGCGACGGAGCTGTTCGACTCCGCCGACGAGCTTCTCACCAACTACAGGCTGGGCGGGGCCAAGGACGCCGACCTGCTCGCCCGCAGCGAGCGCGTCTGGGCGATCGCCCACCGCTTCCTGGCCGACAACGGGCTCCGCCGCGAGACCGTCCTCGTCGCTCCCGGTCGCTACTCCGTCGCCGTCGTCAAGGGGCTGTAGAGATGGCCCGCGACGAGTATCGCGTCCAGTGCGCCTGGTGCCGGCGGATGCTGATCGACGGTCGGTGGGTGGAGGGCGAGCCCGACCCCGACGAGATCGTCTCCCACGGCATGTGCCCGGCCTGCGGCGACGCCATGGAGGCTCTCATCGACAACATGGCCGTCGGCGACGACGAGCCCGACGAGCAGTAAGGAGGAGAGGATGTTCGAGGAGATCACGGCCAGGGTCGCGGACGGCGGACACTCCTTCGAGGACGACGGCAGGCGCCTGGCGATCGTGATCGTCCAGGCCCCGCGGGGAGCGGTCCGGCGCGTCCGCGGGATCGTGGGGCAGGCCATCCGCTCGACGCTGGGCGTCCGTCGCTGGGGCGCGGAGCCGCACGGCGTCTCCTACATCACCGACGAGGAGATGCGGGCCGTCGGAACGCGCGACCCGCGTTACACGCTGTACGTCACCGACGGGGAGATGGAGCGCCTGAGCGAAGAGATCGGCGCGCGGCTCGCCGACGACGGATGGGGCGAAGCTCATCCTCCCGTCGACATCTACCACGACTAAGGAGCCTGATATGTTTATGAATATCAATGGATACACCGATCCGCACGAGCTTTCGCGGACCGAGATCGAGTCTGCCATCGAGCACTATCTGGTCGAGGCGTTCGACCGGCTCGAGTTCGTGCGTGGGAGCGGGGGAGAGTACGCCGCGCAGGTCCGCACCGGGCGCGGCCTGGTGCAGTTCCTGCTGACGGGCGTCGACCCGGAGACGTTCATCAATTGGGGCATGGACGAGACGGCTCCGGCCGTCGACGTCGAGGAGGTCGAGTTCGATTCGTGGCCTCCGCAGGAGAGGGGGCTCTAGATGACTCTCGCTGACCTGATCGAGGTAGCTCGGGCGTACAACGACCTCGGAACGGCGGTTCAGGGGCAGATCGACGCCGTCCTGGACGGCCGCGTTCGGGACTGCAACCGGAACGCCCTGGACGTGATCTCTGGGTGGCTCGAGCTCGTCGAGCGCAGCGGGCTGTGTTCCGACGAGGAGCTCGAGGACTGCGTCTGCGACGCCCGAATGGAGATCGAGCGGACACTGGGATGAACGCCTCCGTCCGCGCGGCCCTCCGCTCCGTCCTTCGCGTCCGCCGCGGTCTCGTCGCCGACGGTCACCCGCCGGACGCCGTCGAGGTGGCGGACGCCGAGCTCGAGCGGATCGTCAGGCGTCGGCTGTCTCTGGAGGCGATCGGCGTGCTGGAGCGCCGGCTGCTCGACGCTCCGGACCCGCCGGCTCGCCGCCGGCGCAGGTCCTGGAAGCGGATCGACGCGGCCATAGTCCAGGTGCTGAAGGAGCGGACCGGGTTTCGCGGCCCGGACGAGGTCGGCGGGGTGACGACCGACGCCCTCGTCTCCGAGCTCCGCTCCAGGGGGTTCCGCACCAGCCCCGAGACGGTGCGGAGACGGACCATCCGGCTGGCCGAGTCCGGGGCCGTCGCCGCCGAGAAGCGCGTCTTCAGCGTCCCGCAGAGACGGAAGAAAGGCAGCGAGTGGGGCCCGGACCTGTTCGGCGGCGTCGGAAGGTGCGTCAGGCGTCAGTGGCGGTGGTTCGCTCCGGGCCAGGACCACCCGCCGGGAGTCAGGGGGTGACCGTGATCGGGAAGATCGTCAGGGCGGCCGTCGACTGGCTCTTGTTCGAGGTCCTACCCGTTCTCGTCGGCGCGGCGATAGTCGCGTCCGTCTGGGTCCAGATACGGGCGTGCGGCTGATGGACTGCATCGACAGCCTGCTCGTTCCGTGCGGCTCCGTCGACGAGTTGCCGGACAGGTTCGTCGCCGTGCTGGCCCGCGTCGACGCCGCTCTCGCGTCCGAGTTCAGGCTGGGGGCGCGCGTCGATCTCGGCGTCGTCATGCGGGAGTTTGCCCCGACGCCGTCCGGCGCGTTCGCAGAGACTAACGTTCCCCTGAAGGACGTTCGGGCGACCCTTGTCCGTCGCGGGAGGGGGGTCGGCGGTCCGATCCCAAAGCGTCCGGACGGGTCCTTCGTCGACGTCTGCGTCGCCGAGGCTCCGGCGCGCGTCTCGCTCGCCGCGGACCCGGCGATCCATCGGGCCATTCTGCTGGACCTCGGGACCGCCGGCTATCTCGAAGAGAGCGAGCGCGTCGTCCCCGTCGGTCGCGTCGGGTCCCTGGCCGGGGCGATCGCCGTCGTCGACGCGGCGAGGCTCCTGCGGTGGCCCGTCGTCGCGTGCCCCGGCGCGACGCTGTGGGCGGAGGCCGGCTACTATGGGAGGGCCGGGTGGCGGACGTGACGGGTATGTTGGAGCGTATGGCTCGCCGCGTGAATATCACGGCGATCGTGGCCGGGGGCGCAGACGAGCTCGTCGCGCGCCTCCCCGTCGACGTCCAGTCTCTCGTCAGGCTCGGCGGCGGCGGCGGGCTGAAGATCGTCCGGTCGTCCGCCGGGACGACGTACAGCGTCCGCCGCACCATGAACGGAGCGGTGCTCGCGTCGGTGACGGACATCGTCGAGAGGCTCGACGGTCTCCCTCTGGCGCTCGGGGCGAGAGAGCTCGCGCGACATCTCGGGATGAAGTACGTGCGCGCCAAGCGGCTCAGGCGGCGGCGCAAGGGGAGGGGGCGGCGCAGGTGACGGGAGACTGGCTACTCGCTCTGATGCCGCCCGAGATCGCCTCGGAGATCCGCCTGGCCGAGAGGCCGCACGACGTCGTGGCCGGCGGTCTCCGTCTCCACGTCGAAGGTTCCCGCTCCGGGCGGTTCAGATTGACCCTGTATCGGCGCGACGTTCGCCTCGCCGAGCTCCCCCGCAACTTCGTTCGAGTCCCCTACGAGATCGCCGCCGGGGTCGGCATTCCCCTGACGCGCTCGTTCTTGGGGCGAACGTGGTTGACTCCGTGCGCCAGTCACTGGGTCATGCTGACGTCGGAGAGCGGACGTCGACTCGACGGGGAGTCCGTCGCCCTGCTCGGCCCGCGCCGCGACGAGCAGTAACCTATGGAGATGCTTGAAGGACCAGAGGGCCCCGTGTCGGACGACGACATCGCCATGGTCACTCGGCTGTTCGTCGAGGAGCGGATCTCGGCGGAGGCGTCCGCCGCGGCGAGGCTGGGAGCCGTTGTAGAGCTGCTGGTCTGGGGGGAGCCGGACGACGGACCGGCCCTGCTGAAGGCCCGCGTGGACGGTGAGGGCGAGGAGTGGGTCGACGTGACCCTGCTCGGGCACGACGACGGGTTCGCCGTCGCGGCCGTGCTGCGCCTCGGAACCATGCAGGGATGGCGTGTGTTCGACCTCCGGTTCCCGGGGGGCGGCGACACGGCGGCGATGGAGCCGTACGCCGACGCCATAGACAGGATGCGGATGAGGAGAGAGCTCCGGTGTTGCCGCCGGTGGAGATAGCCGTCGACTCGGCGCTGGCTGAGCTGTCCATCGGCGGGGCCGTCGACTGGCTGATCGGGACCATCCCCGACGCCGACGACCGCGCCTCTGTCAGGCTGGGCGGGTCCGCGACCGTTCTGTTCAGCCGGCCGGACGACGAGAGCCCCGGCATCATCGCCGTCGTCTGGATCGGCATGGCTCCGGCCGTCGCCTGGAGAGTCGACGAGCAGCAGCTGATGCTGTACGTCGTTCTCAAGATGATTGGCTGGCGGATGTACAACGCTCCGTTTCACGGGTGACGGGATGAGCCTGAACTACGACTCCGCGTCCGTGCTTCTCGAGTCGATCCTGGGGAGGGGGTGGCTGTCGCCGGACCTGGAGGCCAGAATTCGTCTCGCGGCGGACGTCCGGTGGGAGTTCGGCGGGCCGCGCAGCCGCCCCGACATGAGCGCCGTCGGGGACGGAGAGCTGTGGCACATGTACGTCGACGGCCGCTACGTCGGGATGGCCACCGCCGTCGTCGTCGCCCTCCGCCCCCACCGCGCCGTCCTCGCCGAGCGGTTCTCGCCCCCGACGGGCCGCCTGTGGCGGCGACTCCTAGACGGAGTCTCGTAGTGGCCCGACCCGGCCCGCGGCTCGACCTGTTCGTCGACACGGTCGTCGGCGTGATCGGGCGCGACTTCTGCGCGGCCTACGACGTGCGGATAGAGCCGGGCGTGGACGGGTTCTCTGTGATCGTCGTCTACGACGAGTCCCCCTACACCAGCTCGGCGGAGGAGATCGAGGGCTACGTCATGAGGCAAATCGAGGACCACTGGCCTGCCGGGGTGTTCCGCGTCGACGTCCTGGCCAGGCCGACCGGGCCCGCCGGAGACGCTCGCGAGGCCGTCTGGCGGCTCTCGTGAGCGCCGCGGCGACGAAGAGCAGTAACGTACCCCGGATGGCTCGAAGGCCCCTCACGCACCTTCCTGGGGCCCCTCGCGGGGGCCTGGACCTGGACGTCGAGCTGCGCGGCGCGTCGGGCGGCGGCAGTCTCGACGTCGCGGCCGCCGTCGACGTACTGCTCGCCCAGCTCGGCGCCTTCGATCCGGAGACCGCATCGGCGGCTCGGCTGGGGGGGGACCTCCGCCTCACCGTCATGCTCATCCGGAGACCGGGACGGAAGTCCTGGCACGTCGTCGCCCGCTTCCCGGGCGACGCTAGGGACGTCGTCCTCGGGAGAACGTCCCGCATCATGACCGCCCGCCTCGTGCGGGCGGCCGTTCAGGCGCTCGGCTGGTGCGACAGCGGGCTCTACGTAGGGCGGCCCGGGGCGGACGGGCGCTGGAGCGCGAGATGAGAGACCTCGACGAGATCTTCTCCTACTCCGGCGACCCGATGTCCGCGACGATGGATCGGTTCGCGCGCGCCGCGCGCAGGGTGACGTCCCTGCTCCCGCCGGAGCTCGAGTCGGTCCTCAGGCTCGGCGGGCCGATCGCGCTCAGCGTGCGGGTCGAGCGCACGGCCCTGGAGCCCAACGTCTCCGCGACCCCGTCGGTCAGGCCGTCGACGATAGCCGCGACCCGCCCGCTAGACCCCGCCGCCGTCGTCTACGCGTTCGCAGTCGGCGGGACCGACCCGCCGTGCGTGATCGGTGCGTGCCGCCATCCGTCGACCGTGCGGTGGATGTGGGAGGGGGCGAGGAACGCCGGCTGGAGGACGTACGCGACGAGGCTGGCCATGGCGACGTTGGGGCTCAGGCGATGACCGTGCTGCGCGTCAGCTGCGAGAGGGGCGTCATGTCGGTCAGGGTCCTGCTCGCCGCCGACGAGTCCGAGCTTCTCGAGGCCGACTCGTCCTGGAGACTCGGCGCCGACGAGCCCGGTCCGTGGTCGTTCTTGGTCCAGGAGATCGGATTCTCCGGACCGGGCGCGGACGTCAGCGATCTTCATAGGGGCCGCGTCAAGTGGAGAGTAGTCGAGACGTCCGACGCCGTGGTCATCACGAGGGGTCGATGACTCGCGTGTACTACTGCGGGGACCCGGACGTCGTCGCGAGGTTCGCGCGGTCTGTGGACGACCTCGTCGCCGCGGACTCTGTGGAGCGCCTCGGAGGCGGCTGCGTCGGAGACGTCGCAGAAGGTCAGTCCGTCTCGAGGATAGGATTGGACTCCGACGGAGCACTGTTCGTCCGGACCGACGACGAGGGGGGTCTACCGGCCGACCTGATGTTCTGCCGCGCCGCCGACGTCGTGTTCTGGCCGCACGGATTCGTTACGTGGGTCCCTGCCGTCGTGGTCCGGTTCGCTCTCGGGGAGCCGTCGTCTAAGATCGGGGTTCTCGGGGTGCCCGTAAGGTGGCCCGTCGACTCGGCCGAGCCGATAGACGTGATCCTTCCGGGAGGCGACCCGTGACGCCTCCCGCAGACGGGCTCGCGGCCCTTATGTCCGCCGTGCGCCTCGGGGCGCTCTCCGGACTCGACGACCACGCGCTCAGGATCGTCGTCGAGGGCGACGTCGACGCGCTCTGGTCGGAGTGGTGGGGGGCGGACCCCGGCATCGCCATGTCGATCGGGGCGGCGTCCGGGCTGAGAGACGATGCGCTCGCGTCGCTGGGCGACTGCCTCGCTCTGGCGTGGAAGCGGTCTCCGAGGCCCAGGACGCACGACGGGGGCGGCGTCCAGAGTCTTGCGGCGGCGCTTAGGACGGCGGACGAGAGCGAGATCACAAGGCTCGGAATCCTGGTCACCGTCGCGGCGAGCGGCCCGATGAGACCGCGCGTCGGAGAGCCCGACTACGATGTGCGCCTCGCCGTTGCCGACGCGGCGTACCACGTCGCGTTGGCGGGTCGCACGGTCGTCGAGAGGCCGGCCGGCGGTCTCTATTCGGACCTCGCCGACTCCTACACGCGGAGCTACGTCTCGGCAATGGAGCCCCTGTGGCCCCCTCCGGCGGCGTGCGCCCTAGGAGTCAGGATGTGCGCCCACGTCGTCTCCGGCGACATCTCCGGGCGGTCGTTGGAGGTCGCTGCGCTCGTTCGGAAGAGGCTCCCTCCAGATCGGGTCCTCGCCGAGGTCGTAGGGGGGTTGACGGGATGAGCGAATTCAGAGCCTTCGAGCCCGAGATCGGTCCCCTGTCCGTGGCCTTCCGGCGATTGGGGGGCGAGTTCGCTCGTGCCGGCGTCGGCGTCAGGAGGTTCGGCATGGCAACGATGAGGCCCGTCGTTGAGGCGTTCGGCAAGGCCATCGTCGAGAAGCTGATCGAGTCCGGGGCGCTCTCGCGGGACGTCGAGTCCGGACTCAGGCTCGCCGGCGACTCGATCAGCGTCGACCGACTCGGCATCGGGGAGTGGTCCGTCCGCGTCGGGGACCTGTCTGTCGCCGTCGTCAGAACCGGGCTGGAGCGGAGCGAGATCACGTTCGACGTGTCCCTCTCCCTGCCGACCGACTCCGTCGACCTGACCGTCGAGATAGACTCGGTGCTTCCGTGACGTTCAGGCCGTCCAACCTCCTCGCTCTAGACGGTTTCCTGGCGGTGCCGAGTCTGCGGACCGTCTCCGAGCGGCTGGTCTCCCGTCTAGGTCGAGCGTCTTCGCGGCTGGGGGCGAGGGCAAGGCTCGGCGAGCCGATGCACGTCGAATTCACACCGGACGTTCCGTGGACTCACGTCCTCGTCGGCCCGCAGGGGTGGGAGACTCGGGAGGCTGCCGTCAACGTCGGGTGGATAGACAAGCTGCACTCGTCGGCGGTCTTGGTCGTCGCCGCGTCCCACTCTCTTGGATGGTCCTGCGGTGCGCCGTCCTACTAGTACGAACGACGTCCTGTGGCTCGACGACGTCGTGTTCGCCGGGGCTCCCGACGGCCAGTCTCGGTGGCTCATGGGTGTGCTTGGCGCCGAGACGGAGTCCGCACTCCGCCTGGGAGCCGACGTGTGCGTCCACATGACGATGGTCCCGGACAGGTCTGTCTGGTCGGTGGACGTCTCGGTGGACGAAGGAGCGCGCCGCCACCTGGGGTACGTCGTGAGCGTCCAGTTCATGATCAGCTTGGTTCAGTCCGTGGGCATTCGCCACAGGATGCACTGGTGAGGGAGCTCGACGCGGATGTGCGGGACGCGGCGGCCGTCGACAGGATCGTCGACGACTTCCTGCTCCCGAGTCTCTCCGACGAGGCGAACGCCGCGTACCGTCTCGGGGCGCGCGTCGAGCTGATCCTGGACGTCCTAGAGCGAGGCTCCCACTGGTGGCCTGGAACCCTGCTGAAGGTCCGCGTAGGCTACCTGCCCGTGGAGCACGTCGGGATCGTCCGCGAGGCGGAGTGTCTGTCGCGTCTCATGGCCGTCGGAAGCTGCGATGAGTTGGACTCTGAGGTGACCGTGTCTCGGGTCCACGTCCCGCCGCCTCTCGAGCTCCGCCGGCCGCCGAGCCGCACCCCTCCAGGAGACCACCCGCCCGCGGCGGGGAGCCGGGGACGTCTCCAGGAGTCTCCCGGAGGGGTCTCTTCGGCCCCGGCTCGATCCAGAGCGCCTCTGCCCGAGCCGTCTCCTCCGAGTCGGGGGAGGTTGGGGAAGGCGAGAGACCGCGTCCCGGAGCCGGGACGCCGGCGTCGGCGGAGGCGACGGTGACCCCCGACGATCTCCGACGGGTGAACGCCGCCCTGCGACTGGGCGACCCGGCCGTCCCTCCGGAGGGGTCCGTCGTCATGTTCGGCCGGGAGCCGGAGCTGTGGACCGTCTCCACTGCATTCGTAGAGCGGAGATCGATCGCGGTCGACGTGTTCAGGGAGACTTACCCCGGAATATCATCCACGAGCTACGACGTTCCGGGAGACGTGCCGCCGACCGTCGTCAGCGTCCCGCCGGGCTCCCCTCCGTTCGAGCTCTGGCTACGGTTCCCGCCGGATGCGCAGTAACGTGGACGAAGGAGGTCCGCCGTGAACGTTCGACTCTTGGCAGCAGTCCTGATGGCGGTCGCAGCCTGCGGCCCCGCGTCAGTCCCGGCCGACGCCGCGTTCGCAGAGGTCGACGGAGTCGTCCTGACCCCCGACCCGCCCTACGAGCTCGTCGTAAGGCCGGGGGACTTCGTCGGAATCAACCCCGCCGCCGGCGTCGACGACGTCAACGAGCAGCTCTACCCCCCGGGCCCGGCCGCGGCGTTCGAGACGTTCGTCCTCGTCGAGGACGCAGAGCTGTGGGCCGAGCTGGACGCCGCCGATCCCCTCGACCGCGACGGGTTCGTCCTGCTGGAGGCCTCCCACGGGGGCGACGACGCCGTCGCGCACTGGGACCCGGACGGGAGGATCGCATCCGGCCGAGTCGCAGTAGACGTCGACCTACCGATGGACGAGAGACTGACCGGGCTGGCCCACGTCAGGGACTACTCCATGCGCGGGCTCGGCGTCGTCCTCGGTCTGGCCGCCGACCCGTCCGGGATCGGGTCCTGCATGGCCGAGCCTCCCGACTGGAAGTGCAACATCACGCTCGCCGACCGCGAGCGCCTGCGCGATGCGATCGGAGACCGGCCGTGACGGACTCCGAGAAGATCGACAGGCTGGCTCGAGATCTCGAGACGACCGTCCGAAGGCTCCAGAGGATCGCCCTGGCCACGGCGTGCGACGACGTCGACGAGTACGGCGACGCCGAGACGATTCTCGCCGCCGTGCGCAGGTGGATGTCGGAGCCGGAGATCGACTGGCTCGAGCCTCCGGCCGACGTCGCCGACGTCCTGGACTCCGCGCCCGCGTCGGGCCCGGATTCGGTCAGCACTCGCGCCGCGCTCGACGTCGCTCTCGCCGACCGCCACAGGTTCAGGGCGGCGCTCAGGCACGCCCAGACGCATGGGAACGTCGTTCTCGGCGCGATCAGCAAGCTAATGCGGGGGGTCGGCGAGGCTCTTGACGACGAGCGCGGGCTCCCGCGTGGATTCGACCACGAGCCGCAGGGAGAGGCGATGTGCTCCATTCTCGGGAAGTCGGATTGACGAGCGGGGAGCTCATCGCACTTGTTCTGTCCGCGTCGGCGTGCGGGATTCTGGGATGATGGCAATCGACGCGACCGTCGAATCGCTGCTGCATCAGCTCCCCGGCGAGATCGCCGCGGAGATCAGGCTCGTCGGCGGGTCCGGCGAGCTGGCCCTGTGGTACGAACGGGACGAGTCTGTCTCTCTTATCGGCGGCGACTGCTACCTGTATCGAATCGTGCGGGCCGACCCGCGTCGCAGGGGGATAGGAACTCCCCCGACCGTTGCGGCCGGCATCGAGTTCGAGTCCCTGGCGGACGCCGCTATGGTGGCCGTCAAACTCGGGATCAGGCTGCTGTCTTGCCACACTTGGTGGGGGTCGTAGATGGACACGGAGAGCGTGCTTCGCCGCGAGCTCGATCGGGCCAGAGAGCTCGAGGAGAGCGCGAAGGCGGTAACCCGCCGAATCCAGGACGGAAGGACGGCGCTCGTCGCTAGGTGGCGGGAGCGGGCCGACTCGCTCGTCGCCCTGGACGTCTCCAAGACGGCGACCTGGGACGTAGACGGAGTCGCCGGGTTCGTCCGCCAGTGCGCAGACGAGCTCGAGGGGCTGTGAGCGGCGACGTCGGAGAGACCCTGGATCGCATCAGTCTGTCCGTGGCGCCGAACGAGTGCGCCGACGAGCTCGACGTCGAGCTCGTTGTGATGTCCGCTCTCCCGCCGGACGTCGCGTCCCGGCTGAGACTTGGCGCCTACGCCGCGCTTGTCATCAGGACCGTCGACGACGGCGGGCGCAGTCGTGCCAGCGTCCTCGTCGACGGCGTCATCCACGAGATCGGAACGTTCACCAGCTTGGCCGCCGCGAAGAACCTTCGATGGATGGCCATCGGGTTCGGGTGGGGCATCGACCACATGGAGAGATGGTGAGACAGCCGACCGCGGGGGATCGCCGCACGCTCGAGCTCGTCCTCGGGGCCCTCCCGGCGGAGATGTCGGCAGCCCTTCGGCTTGGAGCCGGGGTCGCCGAGGGGGGCTGCATCCGCGTCGTCTGGCGCCGCGGTTCTGGGGAGACCGTCTTCAGGCGTCTCGGGCTCGTCGTAGAGGTCCCGGGGCTCGGGAGGCACGTCGTCGCCGACGTCGCCGTGGAGGGGCCCGACGTCCCGGTGTTCGCCGTCGGGGAGCAGTTTCAGTCGGTGCTCCATCTTGTCAGGTGCGTCGTCGACGCCTTCCGGACGATCGGGCTGTGGGCGGCGCCGAGCTGGCTAGACTCGCGCGGCGACTCCGTCCTCCACCAGTGCGAGTCACCGATCACGTCGACGGCCGCTCTGTACCCGAACCTACGCGCCTTCGGGTCGGCGTACGAGAGCGGCGCCGTCACGAAGCGCAGAACCCACGATCTCGACGTTTAGGCAGTCTCCCAGCGAGCCGAAGACCTCGGCGATCGTAGACCCGTCCGCCGCAACGATCGTCAGACTCCCGCTCGCCAGGTCCGTCCAACCGTCGATCCCTCCGAGTCGGATGGCGGACTCGACGTCCCGGTGAAACGTTCCGGGCGGCAGCATGTCGACGAGACGCTGCGCCGTCTCGACGGCAGCGTCTCTTGGGGCGCGGACCATCATGCGCGCCCCGTCCGGGAGACCGATGCTGCCGCCCGTCTCGGCCAGGTCTCTCACAGGCCGCCGCCGAACGCCCCGACCTTGATCGGAACCTTGGTCGTGGAGGCGCTCAGCTTGGCGACGCACTCCTCGCATGTCTTGTAGGACATCGGGGTCCCGTCGCGGGTCTCGAGCTTCGGCTCGCAGTCCGGGCTGTCGCACGGGGTGTCGGAGCCGCACTCCGGGCAGCGGTGGACGTGCGGCGGGGCGCCGTCATCCGTCCGCGGTTGGCGGCTCTCTGCCGGCCGCGCCTTCGTCCGCTTCACTTTCGGCGGCGGCCTTCTCTTCGCCTCGGGGCGCGCCCTCTCCGCCCTGGCCGCCGGGATGCCTCTGGCTCTCCGCGCGCTGTTGACGGAGCTCCTGTGGACTCCGAGACGGCGTGCCAGCTCTGCGTCCTTCATCTCGCCCAGCGGCTGTGCGTCCCAGTCTATCCCTACCCGTCCGCCCCTTCGGTCGGCCCCGGCCTCGTTGAACGCACTCGTGCTGAACGACGGTATCCCTCGGCGCCGTCTCGCCCTTCCGACGGCGACGTTGGACACGCCGAGCCGCTTGGCCAGCTCCGTGTCCGGCACCTCTCCTAGAGGCTGATCGTCCCAGGCCACTGGCTTGTACACGCCGATCTCCTTCTTGACCGTCTCGTCTGACGGAGTCGGTAGTTTCTCTGACGTCCGTGGCTGTTCCTCTGGCGGTGTAGGCGCTTCTTCTGGCGCCGTCTCCGACGGCGGTGCCGTTCCGTCTGATGCCGGAGCCGGTGCCTCGTTTGACGGTGCGGGGCGCAGGGTTCGGTCCAGCATGTCCGCGACGACGCGGTCGTGGAAGTCCGCGACGCACGTCGGCCACGCTTCGCGCGGGACGTACCTGATGATGGAGTTCACGAGCGTCGCCACGACCTCTCGGTCTCTGGCCGGAAGATCCGTCTCGATCAGTCGCGCCGCCGTCTCGTTAGCCATGATCGATCCACCTCGGCCTTCCGCGCACTCCGGCGCCGTTCGGGGGGACCTCGACGATCGGGAGCCCGTACGCCTGCGCCATCTCCAGGAGGTCCCACCTTGCCTGCCAGTAGCTCACGCCCGTCCACGAGAACTTCTCGGACCCCAGCTTCTGAGCCGACTCGGCCGCAACTCTAGGGCTGCAGAGGTGCCCGGCGCCGAGGTCCGTCCTGGAGATCGGCATGCGGACGACGCTCAGGGCGACCGCCGACATGCTGTCGAACCTGGCGACGAACGCCAGCCCGCTCGCGCGCCCGCCGCCGAGCCTCAGCGAGGCTCCCGTCTCGGGCGGGAGCTCGTCGATCAGCGGTCCGACGTTGATCTTCAGTCTCATCGGTCTCCACAGTAGTCTACTACGGTCCACCCGGCGTTCTCGAAGGCGTTTACGATCCTGTGGCGGTTCCGGTCCGGGACGAACTGCGATGCGACCAGCCTCGGTCTGTCTCCGGGGCCGGCGACGAGGATGTCCGTGTCTCCGTCTCTCCGCCGCCGGATGAACATCCTCGGTGCCCCCTCGGCTCCGAGGGCCGCGGCCGCTCTGGCGCTCGGATAGAGCGCCTCGGCCGCGACGTGTCTCCTGTCGTGGTCGTCGGCGGTGTAGATCCTTCCGGCGATCTGAAGGAGCTGGCCAACGGTCGTCACTACTCGGCCAGCTCGAACGTCCGCCGCCAGCTCGCGGCGTCGACGCGCACCGAGCCCTCGTGGCCGCAGCGGGAGCAGGGCCCGAACCACAGGCTGAACGTTCCGGCCGACGACGCGTCCACGGTGGCGATGGCTCCCTTCGGATACGCGTCGCCGCCGCGGGTCTCGAGCCGCTCGAGCGTCCTGACGCGTCGGCCGTTCCACTTCCGCTTGAGCCGGAACGGGCCCCACTTCGATGCGCTCCTCTTCGCTCGTGCGTGTGCCATGTCTCCGTTACTGCTCGCCAGGCTCCGCGCAGTAACGGGAGCGTGAGGACGACGTCGAGAGGCCCGGACGAGTCCGGCGCGAGACTGAGGGGGCCGTCGGCGCTGGACGTCGACGTCGCGGACGGTCTGTCGGGGGACGCCGCCGTCCTTCGGGCGCTGCCGGCCGACGTCGAGGCGCTCCATCGTCTCGGGGGGATGCCGCCGCTCGTGCTGACGCTCAGGGAGATGGCGCGGAGGCGGTCAGGATTCGTCCCGACTCGGCGCGCCGTCAGGGGGAGATGGACAGAGGACGTCTTCAGGTGTCTCGAGTATAGGTCGCGCGGGGGGTGGACCGTCGGCGACTTTATGGGCGACCTCGAGATCACAACGTTCCCGAAGCCAGGGGTCCTCCTCGTCGCCGATCTGTGGGTCGGTCGCTACGTCGTCTCGGGCAGCGAACCGTTCGCCAATTACGACAGCCGGATCGGATTCCGTTGGCACGTCGACCGGCCGTTCCGGCTCGGCAGGGTCGGCAGGGTCTTCCGCCCGTCGACGGCGTGGGCGCTGGGCGAGGGGGCGTCGTCTGCAGGCGTCTCTGTGGTCGTGGACTCAAGCGCGTGGCTTTGGCTTAGACTCGGGGCCGTCGCCGTCCTCGGAGACCCGTACGCTCAGCTTGACGGGTACGTCGGCGTGTGCTCCAGGTTTCCCAGAGGGGGCGGATAGCCATGACCGCCGACGAGCTGATCGGTGCCCTGCCGGACGACGTCGCGTCGCGCGTCCTCCTGCAAGAGCCCGGACTGTCTCTCCTCTGCGACGCGCGCAGGGAGTGGCTCGACTCATTCAGCCTCGTGAGCGTCGATGCGGTCACCGGCTGGTACGATTCTGTCGCGCGACTCGAGTTCGACCGCCCGCCGAGCCGGTCTCTAGACGGGACGATCGACGCGTGCAGAGAGCTCCACATCGGTCTGATCCACGTCACGGACGGCGGCAGATCGTGGGTTCAGCTGCACCCCGGGGGCGGCTGGTCCGGGACGGGGCCGACATTCGCGCTCCAGCCGTATCGTGGCTGGGGGAGTCGGCGGTGAGACGGTGGCGAACGTGGCGCTACGGATGCGACTACTGCAGGAAGACCGGCTGCAGCGCGTCCCACATGGCCAGGCACGAGCGCCGCTGCACGAACAACCCGAACCGCGAGTGCGGGATGTGCAGGTACTTCGGGATTCCCGAGCACTCTGTGGCGGCCCTCGTGGCCGTCCTCCGGCTAGACGGACTCGACGCGCTCCGGTCGGTCGCGGAGGGGTGCCCCATGTGCATCCTCGCGGCGATCCGCCAGAGCGGACTCAGCACGGAGGACCAGTGGGACCTCGGGTTCGATTTCAAGAAGGAGCGCGACGCCTTCTGGCGCGACGAACGGGGCGAGCCGCTTTGACCCCCGACGACCTGCTCCGCGCTCTGCCCCCCGAGACGGCGTCCGCCGTCCGGCTCGGGGCCGACGTCGCCGTCGTCGTGGACGGTGACTCATCATGGCGCAGGGTCTCTGTCGTCTATTCCGGGAGGGTCGTGGTAGATGACCTCGTCTCCCTGTTCGTCTCCGTCGCCCGCAGGGGCGAGTATCGCCCCGCCGGCGTCATAGGGCGGATCATCGAGCTCGTCGATCCGAGCTCCGGCGCCTACAGGATGCTGATCGGCTCCGCGGTCTACACGGCGCTTCCGCCGGTCTCTCGCTCTCTCGGGATTGAGCTCCGTCGCCGCTCGGAGTGGACGTGACGTCTCGGCTGGCCATGGGGGCCGAGCCGCGGCTCATTGCCGAGGAGATCCTCGCCGGCGCCCCGCCGCACGTTGCCTCCCTGATACGCCTCGGCGGGGGCGAGACGTTCGGACTATCGCTGATGATCGGGCCCTACGCAGTCGGGCAGAGGTCCGTGTGGCTCCGCGGGCCGGCCGGGGTCGTGGCGACGTACTCGATCCCGGAGTGCGGCCAGCTCGTCGCGGAGGTCTGCCTCTCCCCGGTCGCCGACGCGCTGGGGCTCCCGCTCGTCCGGTTCGCCGACGCGCAGTAATATGGGGAGCTATGACGGATGACGCTCGTCTAGAGCTCGCGCGCGCTCACGCCGCCGCCGTCCGGCTCGGGGCCAGGATCAGGCCGCCGTCCGGAGCGGACGTCAGGACCACGGGGACGGTCCGGCTACTCGGCGTCGTGGTCGATTCGCCCGGGCCGCGGGTGATGATCAAGATCCGCGCGGTGGAGGGATTCGGGTCGGAGTCTCGACAGCTCAGCGGCGCCATAGTCGCCGTCCCGCCCCAGAACGTGCGGGTCGTGGGTCTGCCCGACGACTGCCCTCCGTTCGACCTGTGGCCGGTTCTCGAGGCCGAGCCGCCGTGGACTGGGCCGTGAGAGCTCAGAGCAGAGTCCTGGGCCTGCTCCGCGTCCCGTCCGACGTCCTGGCCGAGGCGCGCCTCGTCGGCGGGTCCGGCGGGCTGGCGCTCGTCGTCCGTCGCGGGCGCCCGTGGCGGGTCGATGTGGTTCGGAGGAGGTTGATGGACTCCGTCGACGGTCGCTCGATCAGCGTCTCGCTCGACGACCGCAGCGGCGCGGAGCCGTGCGGGCCGCCCGACGACGTCGTGGCGCGCGACGTATTCGGGCCCCGCGACAGCGGGCTATCCGGGACCGACCTGGTCAGGGCGCGGGCCAGGTTCCTGATAGAGCTCGACGAGATCGCCAACGCGCTAGGAGTGCCTCTCGTCGTCTCGGGGCGGGCGCGATGACGTCCATCTCGGGAAGGGGACTGACGTGTTCGACCTGACGGACGAGGAGAAGCGGGCCATCAATACGCTGAAACGGCTCGCCAAGCGGTGGCCGAAGTCTCTCTGGCTGTTCTCGGCGAGCGGCACGCTGGAGGTCATGCGCTGCAACGAGAACGGCGAGCGGGTGTTCAATTCTAGGGGCTGCGTCGACGAGAAGTACATCGTGACCGACATCGGCATCCCCAACGACGGGGGCGACTGGTGAGTCATCTTAGAGACAGGGTGCGGCCGTGACGGGCGCCGACATACTGAGACTCCTAGACGCCCCCGCCGACGTCGAGTCGGAGATCCGGCTCGGCGGGAGCGGCCTGTTCCTTGTCGTCCACGTCGCTCCGTACGGGGTGTGGAGGGTGGAGCTGTTCGAGCGCGCCTCTCGCGGTAGGCGACCTAGGCTCGTCGCCGCGGCAGACGTTCGAGGCGTCACTACGTCCGAGGCGGCCTACGCCGCGGCCGACCTGCGCCTTCCCATAGCCAGCATCCCGGCGGGGGTCCTGTCGTGAGCCGCCGCTACTGCTGGCGGACCGGTCTCGTCATCGAGATCCCCGACGGCGAGCGGTGCCCTGAGTGCGGGCACGACCACCGCCCCCTCGTCGATCAGAGTCTGTGCGGCCGGTTCGTCCCGTTCTGGGAGTCGGTTCCGACTCCGGACGGCGGCGGGGAGCCCTGCGTCCTCCCCGCAGGCCACGACGGACCGTGCAGGGGGGAGACTCTCCGCCCCGACCCCGAGGACTTCCTCTCCAGGCTCCCGGACGAGCTCTCGTCCGTCGGGCGGCTCGGCGGGGAGCTCCGAGTTCGGCTGTTGTGGGCCGACGCCCAGATCCGGGTCGCGCGCGTCTACGTCGCCGGGCCCGGCTCCGACGACTGGACGCCCGTCGGGATGGCCCTGTCGCGGGACGTCCACGCGCTGAGCGGAATGCTCGGGCGTATCGGGCTCCATCTCGTCGATCCCAGGTGGGTCGACCCGAGAGACCTGCTGTGACCGTCGCCGCGTTCGACCTGCTCGACGTCCCGGACGAGATCGAGTCGGAGCTCCGCCTCGGAGGCGGGGCCGGGTACGCTCTTGTATGGAGAATCTGTCCGGACCGCGCCCCTTTGGGGACGTCGAACGGCCGCCCCGTCGAGGCCATGATCGTCCGTCGTCCCGTCGTGCTTTCGGAGCCGATCGAGATCGTCGCGAGGGACGTCGTCCGCGGGTGGTTGACGCGGGACGACATGTTAGTCGCCGCGGCGTTCGCGGGGCTCGTCACACGCTGGGTGGACGACCTTGGGTGGACCGCGATCGAGCGGGCGGACGACCACCGCCGCGCGGCGAGCAGTAACGATGGTGGGGTGAGCAGTGACCGCGTCTGACCATCTGGTGTCCGCCGTCCTCGAGACGCTTCCGTCGGCCGTCTCGGCCTCCATCATGCTCGGAGAGTCTCGCGCCGTGCGGGCGGTCCTCAGTCTGTCGAGCGACGAGTCGATAGCCCTGGACCTGTACCATCCAGATCGCCGCAGCCTTCTGTCCAGCGTCGTGCTGCCGTACTCGTCGGCGTCGTGGGTCGCGTGCGTCCTCCTGCGAGACCTGCAGGTCAAGTCGTACTGGCGCGACTTGGGGGTCGAGACCAGGTGGGGTCTCTGATGTGGGGAGCCGACGACATCGCCGCAGCCAACGCGGCGATCCGGCTCGGGGCTGAGCGGCTCCCCCCGCCGGGCGCTCGGATCAGGTGGCGTCCGTGGAGCATCGACGACGGCGTCCTGGACGGGACGGTCCAGATGATCCACCCCCGTCCGTGGGACGAAGGTCAGGTCGTAGTCCTGGACGACGCCTACGACCGTCCGAATGGCCGTGGGGTGTGGCGCGTCGAGCCGCGGCGCATCGTTTGTCTCCTGTCGATCCCGTCCGACGCGCCGCCATTCGACGAGTGGTTGGAGCCGTGACGAAGCGCGCGGAGCTCAGACGCCTGGCGGCAGGCGGGCGCCTCACCGAGGCGCAGGCCAGGCGGTTCGTCGAGCTGGTCTTGGACGCTACGGGCGACGTTCGCTGCTGGCTGCTCGATCGGCTCACGGAGCAGCTCGCCCCGGACGTCGCGTCCGCCGTCAGGCTCGGAGGGGTCCGCATCTGCATCAGGGTGCGCTACTCGCCGGACGGAAGGACTAGGACAGTGAGCGCGGTGGGCCAGGGCTGGTCCAGGCCGCTGTACGAGACGGTGTCCAGGAGCATAGGGGCCCACGCGCCTCGGACGCGGGTGATAGCCGACTCGGCCGCGGCGCTCGGCTGGGACGTCGACGTGGGGCGGTAGCCGTGAGCGGTTTCATCTCGGTCAGCTCGAGCGAACCTATCGCCGTGAAGGCCTTCGAGACCGCGGAGCGTGGGCTGGGCCGGGCGGACGCGGCCGCTGTTCGGCTCGACGGTCGCGTCGTCCTCCGCCACGACGACTGCCTCGGGTGGGCGTCCCACGTTATGATCGGCGATCGGACGGTCTGCATCGTCTGGTGGACCGGCGCCGTGGAGTTCCCGTGACGCGCGACGTCGACGTCGTCCTGGGGCACATCCCGGACGCGTTCCCCGACGTCGCCGCGGCGATCAGGCTCGGGACGCGCGTTAGGGCGCGCGTCGCGCTCCACTTCGATGGTCCGCGGATCGTCAGGCTCATAGTCCACGTCCGACCCGACGCCGACGGGCGGTGGACTCTCATCCACGACGGAGGTCACGACGGGGGACTTCACGGCGCCGTCCGGCGGCTCGACCCAGACGCCCGGGTCGAGATCTGGCGGAACGGTGGGCTCGCCCGCGTTGTCGGCCAGGACGTCCGCAGACGGCGCGGGAGGCGGCGGTGACCGTCGATGACCTGCTGGCCCTGCTCCCGGCCGACGTCGCATCCGAGATCCGTCTCGTCGGCGGCGAGCGGGCCGGGATCGTGCTCGTCCTGAGGTTCGACGGCGACGACGTCGCCGACCTGGAGATCGCCCGTCCGTTCCCGTTCTAGAATTGGACGATGTCGTCCGTGGTGACCGGCGTCGTCCTGAGCAGGCTTCGGAGACGCGCGGGAGACGTCTTGGCGACGATCTCTCTCGCGCCGCGCGGAGAGTACAGGCCGCCGAAGCTGACGACCGTCGTCCGCAACCATCTCGTCAGGATGCTCGTCGGTCCGGCGTGCCGTCTGGACCTCCCGCTCGCCGAGACCCCTTCCGGGCGCGATCCGCCGTCGGCCGTCTGGCTCCTGCAACCGCGAGTCTGGAGGTATCTGTGACGTTCGTCGACGCCCTGCTCGGCTCTCTGCCGGCGGAGTTCGAGGCCGAGATCCGTCTCGCAGGGGGAGCCTGCGGTCTGGCTCTCGTGCTCAGGGTCAGGTCCATGACTGTCGACCTGGTGAGGCTCCCGCTCATTCCGAAGCGAACCGTCGCGGTCGTCCGGGTCTCCGACGTCGGTCCGCGGGGGGAGACTCCGTATCCGAGCCTTCCGCTGCCCGAGCTGACGTCTCACCTGCGAGCCGCCGCGCGGCGCATGCGAATCCCCTTGGCGCGGGAGCGTCCGATCGGCGCTGGCGGCGGCGGAACGGAGACCGGGTGGCTCTGGCTGCCTCACCACGGAGGGGGCGGGACGTGAGCGTCACGCGATCACCCAGTCCAGATCTCGACCTACCTCTTCGGCGAGCGGGAGCCCCAGGATCACCGCGGCGAGCCGCGACGACCTGATGGTCCAGTGGCGCGCCGTGGCGACCGTGACGAGCGTCCGGCCGACCCCCCGCGACTCTGTCGGCGGGGGGTCTCCTGTTCGCTCTCCGAACTCGACGATCTTGACCCGGCAGCTCGGCACGTTCAGCACGAGCGCCAGGCCGGACATTCCGCGCTCTGCCAGCATCAGCTCGGCGCTCGTCTCCGCGGGGAGTCCGGCCATCAGCTCGTCGACGATTCGGCGCGCCTCCATCTCTATCTCGTGGGCCACGTCGTCGGTACTGCTCGCGAGCTCGGGGTCCGGGCTGAACGTCAGGCTCGGGGGCCCGCGTGGCGAGCAGAGACGCTCGAGTGGGACGTCCGATCGCAAGAGGGCTGCTCGACAGGCTCCTCGCTCAGCTCCGCTTCGAGGGGCACGCGGCCGCAGAGGCCGAGCTGAGGCTCGCGTCGTCGGTCGACGTCTCCATCGCGGAGCGGGGCGTCGACCGCGACGTGTTCGAGGTGTCCGCCGACGGGGCGCCGGCGCTGCTCAGGATCGTGGCCGTCCCGGGCTCTCTAAACGTCCTCAGGTCTCTCAGGCGCCCCATCCTCAGCGTCGAGATGTGCGCCCCGTCCCGGCGAGAGGACTTAGGACGATGACCGCGGCGGAGCTGCTCCACTCTCTTCCTCCGCGGATAGCCTCCGTCGTGCGTCTAGGCGGGGCCGTAGCGGACGGGCTCGTCCTGGTCCTTCGACACGACGTCGTCGGCGGAACCGCCACGCTGGAAGTCCACCGTCCGCTCGACGGTCCCATCGCGGCGTCCGGCGCGCGGAGTCGCGCGATCGTCCGCATCAGGAGAGGCGACCCGCTGTTCGTCGTCGCCCTGGACGGGGGTGACGGCCCGCTCGGAAGGGCCGCTATCAGGGCCGCCGCCGCGCAACTCGCCGAGGATCTGGAGACGCCTCTCGCCGAGGTGCCTCATCCCGACGACGACGCGTTCCATCAGTACGAGGCGATCTGGATCTGGCTTCCGCCCGGGGACATCGGAGCGTGAGCGGGCTCGGCGACATAGAGCGCGGGCTCGTAGACGCCGAGAGCGTCCTAAGTTTGCTCCCTCCGGCGATCGCGTCTGCGCTCAGGCTCGGAGGGGGAGCGACGTCCGGGCTCGCTCTCCGCGTCCGGTTCGACGGGGAGGTCCTGGCCTCGCTGGAGATCGTTCGGCTCGAGGACGCCGGCGACGTCGACGCAGATCCCGTCTGGCGGATCGTCGTGTGCGACGTCCCGATGTGCCCCGACAATCCGTCGTCCTACTGGTACGACTCTAGAGACTGCGGCCGCCGAGCCGGGATCAGGGCCGATCTGGGGCGGCTGGCGACCGAGATCGGCCTCGACGTGATCGAGGTCCCTCCTCCGACGAACCGCGGGTTTCCGCCGCCGCGGATACTGTGGACTCTCGACCCGACGCTCCCCGGCGGAGTCGCCGCCGGGGCCGTCGGCCTGGACGTGTATCGATGATACGGAGCGTCGACGATCCTATGGCCTTCATGCCAGAGCACGTGGCTCGACGGGTCAGCGGGCCCGTTCCGTGCTCCGTCGACGGGGTCCTCTCGCTGCTCGCCTCGCACGAGGCCGCGATCCTGCGACTCGGCGACGCCATGCTGCACGTCGAGACCTCCGGTGTCGTTCCGCACAGGAGATGGCGGCGGGCGACCGTCACCCTGTTCGAGAGCCCGTCGCCCCACGACGACCCGTGGCCCGTCGTCGAGGTGGCCGCCGTGTTCGAGAGCTGTCGGCCCGGCGAGATGTCGGGCGAGTTCTGGGTCGAGCGCGTCTCGAGGCTCCTGGCGCTGGACGCGAGATGCAGATGATCGGGAGGCTGACGTCCGGGCCCAAAGACTCGCCGACAGTCGACGACGTCCTGTCGGCGCTCCCGCCCGAGCTCGCCGCCGCCGTCCGGCTCGCCGGGGGGCGGGACGTAGGCGTCCGTCTCGTTGTTCGGCCGGACGGGAACGGGAGGCTGACCGCCGACGTCGAAGTCGAAGGCGAAGTCGTCGCGACGGACGTTCTGGGCCTAGGTTCGGACGACGTCGGATACTGCGTCGCCTTCCGCGATCTCTGGCTGGTAGCCTTCGAGCTCGGGGTGACCGTCGTGAAGTCCGCCCCGTGGGGGACGACGACGAGCCGCCGTGCCGGGCGCGGAGAGGGGCGGCGGTGACCGGGGACGACCTGCTGGCCCTGCTCCCGGACGAGATCGCCAGCGAGATCCGGCTAGGGGGCGGCGGGACCGGGCTGTCCATCCGGGTCGCGTACTCGGCCGGCGGGGTCCCGACCGCGTCCGTCGTCCGCACCCCGTGCGTCTTCGGGACCCGGCCCGCAGCGCCCGGAGAGGTGCGCTCGCTCGCCGAGGAGACGGTCGTCGACGACGTCCTCGAGCTGGCCATCCTTGCCGACCCTCACGGACGCAGCATCCCTCCGTCTCTCTTGAACGGGTCGATTCGGGACTTGGAGGCCAGAGACGCCGTCCTGACCCTGTCGGTCCGCTCCGTCGCTCTCGCCCTGGTCGAGGTCGCCGCCGAGGAGATCGGCGTCTCGATGGTCGACGCGGACGACGGGCCGAGGAGACGAGCGTGACGCATGCGGGAGGTCGCTCGAGAGCTCGGGTGGGGCTGGGGGACGATCACTCCCGGCGCCGACTTCCTTCGCCCCGGAGACTAGGGCTCGAACGTCAGCGTCATCACGAACATGCTCCCGTGCCGCGTCGTCTGCACCGAATCGACTCTCCTAGGCATCCATCCGTATTTCGGGGCCCCTCCGCCGACGACGGCCAGCGCGCCGCCGCCCTCTACCATGCTTCGGACTGCGCGCAGGGCGGCGGCGGCGTCCTTCTCCGAGCGGAGGATGACGGAGCAGTCGCGCTCCAGGGCGGCGAAGCCGGATCGGTAGCTCGGCTCGGCGCCTAGCCTGTGCTCCGCCTCCATGGTCAGGAGGTCCTCTCGAGTCCGCGCGACGAGCAGGACCAGGCTTCTCCCGAAGGCCCCGAACGACACCATCTCACTCGTCTCCGTCGAACTTCAGGACCTGCGATCTCGAGCCCGTCACGGCGCCTCTACATAGACGTCGACTCTCCAGCCCACGTCGTGGGCGCCGATCCGAGCCGCCGCTCGGTCCGCCGGGCGGAGGGCGGCCAGGATCGCGTCGACGGGGGGCCTCCTCCTGCTCCTACGGCTGCTCACGCTCCACCGTCCCACATCCCGCGGCAGACCTCGAACCTGACGTCCCACCCGGCCGCTCGGGCCGCGTCGACCATGCGGCGCATGGACGGCGACTGCCTGAACCCGCCGACGGGGCGCGGGCGGGCGTCGTCCGCCAGTCCGACGAAGACCCTTGCCAGGTTGACGTCCGTGCGGCGGAGGTGGAGCTCGACTCTCAGGACGACCTCGGCCCCGAGTCGGACGGCCGCTCGGTCCTCCGGTCGGAGCGCCCCCACCATCACGTCGCGCAGCTGCCTGTGTCTCCCGCGTCCCATGGGGTCACGTCCGGGCGGCTCTCCGGATGAACGTCAGTCTCACGGTGGCGATCGAGCGTCCGAACGTCGCCCAGGCCAGCCGAGTCGGTCGCGGGAGACCGTCTCCGCGCAGGACCGCCACGGCGACCGGCCCCGGTCCGAGCTCGCCGAACGCCCGCTCCGCCTCGGCGCGACCGCAGAACAGCAGCGACGCTCCGCTATCACCGTCGACGACGAACGCTCGTGCGGAGTCGCCGTCGCCCAGCATCCACTCGGCGAGCGCGGCCCGGAGCTCTCCCCTCCGCTCCGCCGGGAGAGCTGCCAGAGCAGTCGCATCGGTCTCCCCCGACCAGAAGACCGTCACGCCGACCCTCGACCGAATCTCGTCCCGAACGTCAGGCTAAGAGTGGTGGTCCCGACGTCGACGCTGCATCTCGCCGCGCGGCGCGGACCGTTGCGTCGACGAAGCCCCGTCCTGTTGAGGACCGTCACCCACGGCCGTTCGCCCGTCAGCCGCCGCGCGGCGAGCTCCGCGTCGCGCGACGTCAGGAACAGGACGTTTATCATGTCGTCTGCGGCCCCTCTGTGGAACACTCCGGCGACCCGCACGACGTCCTCTCCGAGTCTGAGCGCGGACTCGGCCGCCGCGAGCTCGTCCCGGTCGACGGCCAGGACGACGACCGTTCCGCTCGTTCCGAGCATCATCTGGACCGTGGACTCCACGCCTAGTTGCCGTCCTGCTTGAACGTCAGATTCAGGTTCAGCCCCAGCCGAGCGGGATTAGTCCGCGCCGGGCGGGCGCGACCGACTGCCTGGCCCGGACCGTCGACGCGCACCCACGGAGCCGCTCCGATCAGTCGGACGGCCCTCTCGGCATCGCGACACGTGTGGAAGTGCAGCAGGACCCCGCCCGTTCCGACGTGGACGAACGCGCTGTCCGCCGCCCGTCCTCCGAGCCTCCACTCCGCCAGCTCGAGCTCGATGTCCGCGCGGCGTCTCTCCGGGACTACCACCGTCGTGATCGAGCCGCCGTCGACCTCGGATCGGAACACCATGCCCCCGTCCCTGCTCGCCGCGTCGAGCGCCAGAGCGAACGTTGGGCCCGGGACGACGCCCGCCGAGCAGAGACGGGGGCGTGGAGCGACGCCGACGACGAGACGGGCCGACGTGCGGGGTGGGCGGATGCCGTCGCCCGATCTGCGGGGAGGTGTTTGTCGACGGCGCGGCCCGCGGAGTCTCCGTCTGCGACGTCCACCTCTGGTCCGTCGGCGCGCCCCGTGCCCCGTCCCACGTCGACGGGACGCTGCGCGACGTCGTCGTCGCGGCGCTGGAGCGCGCCGGGATGCGGGCCGAGGCGGTCGCGCTCAGGCTCTCCGCCGCGACGGACCACGAGTTGGTCAGCTCGTGGGAGTCGACGTTCGACCTCGTCGAGCGCGGCAGGCGAGTCGTCGGGCTGAACGTCAGGTTGGTCCCGTGAGTCGCATTAGGACCGAGCTGCGCGGGAGCCTCCGAGTGCCGCGCGGGCCGCGGGCGGCGTCGTGACGACCGGCCGCCGGCCGTCGAGTCGCGGGCTCGACATGGTCCTCGTCGGCCTCCGGCGAGCGGGCGGCCGTCCACGAACAGCTCGAACGTCAGGTCCCGCTCCCCCACGTCGACGGTCCTGTGGCGGACCTCGTTGGCGAGCCTCAGCTCGGCCTCCTCTCCGAGGAGGCCGGCGCGGCGTGACGGTCGTCCGCCGCTGGGGCGAAAGCCGCATCCGCATCCGCGTCGCGAAGGCTCGAGGCGGGCGGTGACCGTAGCCCCCGACGCCGGAGGGATGGTGTCCGGCGGACGCCTGAAGGCCGTCCTCGTGGCGCTGCGCCGGTCCGGCATGCTCGCCGCGGAGGCGGAGCTCCGCCTCGCCCGCCCGGACGACCTTCGGCTCGTCCGCCTGCCGAGAGACCCGACCGAGAGGGGCGTCTACTGGTTCCGGTTCCGGGTCCGGCACCGCGGAGAGGACGTCGCCGTGCTGGTCTGCCCTTCTGGAGTCAGGGGGTTCCTGCGGGCCCGCGCCCATCCCCCTCCTCCTACGGAGGAGGGCCCGTGACCGGCCCGTCCGACGCGGTCCTCTCCGGACTCCCTCCCGAGCTCGCCGCCGAGGTCGGGCTGGCCGGCGGGGCGACCGGTCTCGTTCTGGCCGTCCGCTTCGATCGAGGCGAGCTCCCTGTCGTCGAGCTGAGCCGTCCGCCGTTCGCCGTCCTGACGGCCGGGTCCTCGATCCGGCACCGGATCGCCGCCCTCCGGCGAGTGGCCTGCGGGGAGTTCGTCCTCTCCTCCGCCCCCCTCGCGCGCGCCGGCGACCGTCGACGCGCGACGGACCCGGGCCGCTGGAGGGAGGTGCGCGCGGAGATCCGCCGTGCGTCCGCAGACCTGTCTCTCCCGTCGGCAGAGGTCCCGCCGACGACGCTCCCGTTCTGGCTGTGGCTCCCGGGCGACCCTCCTCCTTCGGAGGAGCGGTCGTGACCCTCGACGACGCCCTCGCCGCCCTCCCGCCCGAGCTCGCCTCGGCGCTCCGCCTCGGGGGAGCCGAGACGTCCGGGCTGGTCGCCGCACTCCGGCGCGACTCGACGGGCGCCGCCGTCGTCGAGCTCGCGGTCCCCCTCGGGCCGGGCGGGGCCGTCGACTCTCCGGGCGCGGCCCGGCGCGCGCTGGCGGGGCTCCGCGGCGCAGACGTCGTCGCGCGCCTGACCGTCGCCATCCCCGCTCCGGCGGGGCTCCCGGGCGACCTCGTCGCCGAGCGGGACAGGGCCGCCGCGTTCCACGTCGCGGTCCAGTGTCTCGGCGTCCCGCTCGCCGAGCCCCCGCGCTGGCTGTGGCTCCCGCCCTCCGCCCGGGGCGGGCGGAGGCCCGGCTCCGACGTTCGGCGGGACGGCGAGGGCGCGCCGTGACCCCCTACGACGCCCCGCTCCTCGGCCGGGGCGATCTGGCTCTACCTCCCGCCGGGGGAGCCATGACCCCGAAGGCCGCCTATCTCCTCGACCGCCTCGGCGAGCTCGACCCGGCGCTCGCCGCCCTCGTCCGCCTGGGGGGAGGTCCGAGCTCCGGGCTCGCCCTTCGGTTCCGCGTCGACGAGGGGGACGGCGTCGCCGTTCTCGAGCTCGTCCGCCCGCGCCGCTTCGACATCGCCGCCGACCGCTGGGTCTCCGTCCCGCCGTGGGAGCTCCTCGCCTGGATCGCGGACGTCCCCGCCCTCGCTCACCTCGTCGCCGCGAGGGACGACACCGTCGACGACCACGTCGCGAGGACGACCGCCGTCGACGTCGCCCGCGCTCTCCGGCTCCCGCTCGCCGAGCTCTACGACGCGGGGCCGCGCCGGCACATCACGCCGGACGGGGTCTTCTGACGTGCGCGGGGGACCGGAGCTCAAAAGGCGGGGGGACCTTCACCGCCCGGACCGCCGAGGAGGTCCTCGACGCGCTCCCGCCGGACGTCGCCGCCGCCGTCGTCCGCCTCGGCGGGGGGGCGGCCGACGGGCTCGTCCCGGTCCTCCGCTTCGACGGGGAGGTCCTCGCCCGCCTCGAGCTCCGGCGCCCGCTCGACGTCGGAGACCGGCTCGCCTCGAGCGTCGCCGTCCTCGAGCGCCTCCGGGGACGGACGGGCCGAGGGGACGTCGCACTCGACGGCCGGCGGCACGACGAGGAGCGGATCGACGTCACCGAGGTCCTCGTCGACGGGGGCCGCCTCGAGCCGGGGGGCCGCCGGCGCTCCGTCGGGGAGAGGTCCGGGCCGCCGTCGCCCGCGTCGCCGAGGAGCTCGACCTCCCGCTCGCAGAGGTCCCCCACCCCGACGACGACGGCCGCCGCTCCCCGACCGGGGCGACCGGTGACCGCGAAGACCGCGGTCGAGCTCGCCCCCGTCGCCGTCGACGGCCGCCCCGAGCGCGACGTCTCCCGCGCCGTCGGCCTCCGTCGGGGCCGGTCCCCGAACGCGGACGAGTGAGACTCCCCCCACCCGCCCCGGGAGGCCGTCCGGCCGCCCCCCAGACGGCCGCCGACCCCGCCCCGCCCGACCCCCGCCTCCGCCCACGAACGCGCCTCGGCGCCCCCGCCACGCCGCACGAGGGCCGCACCGCCGCCGGTGGCGCCGCCCTTGCGCACCGCCGCACGGCGATGGTATCGTCTCCGGAGGAGGTCGTAGCGCATGCCGCAGAAGAAGAAGAAGGTCGTCAGCAACCTCGTCGGGAGGACCACTTACGAGAGCCTCCTCGACGCCTTCCGAGAAATTCCGGGCAATGTCAGCGCTGCTGCCCGTTCGGCGGGGGTCGGGCGCGAGACCGCCCGGCGGGCCTGGCTCCGCGGTTGGACGGACCGCCATCTCCCCGCAATCAAAGACGTTCTGAGGGAGGAGCAGGTCCTGGCCCGGTCCCGCCGTCAGGCCGCCGTCCTGATGGCGGCGGAGTCGGCGGACGCCGGAGAGGGTCGCCCCGCCGGCGAGGCGGGGCCGCCGGCGACGGGGGACGCGGCGGCGAGGATGCTCGCCAAGGACGACGCCGTGGCGACCCGGGAGCAGGAGGGGCAGATGGTCAAGCTCACCCGAGCGAACACCATCGCCCTGATGTCGGCGGCGTCCAGGCTCATCAGCGCCGGGATCGACAAGGCCAGGGAGCTCGAGACCAAGCTGAAGACCGGGGCCGCCGTCCTGACCCCGTCTGAGACGATGCGCTTCATGGCGTCGCTCTCGTCCGTGACGCGCAACGCCGCGGAGTGCGCCAAGATGGCGCTCGAGATGGAGCGGCTCCTGATGGGCGAGCCGACCGCCGTCATCGGCATCGACGCCAGCAACATGTCGCTCGAGGACGCCGCCCGCACCATCGAGATCGCCAACCGCGCGCTCGAGCGGGCTCGGAGCCGCGGGCTCGTCCCGACCGAGACCCCCGACCTGACCGTCGACGACGTCCCGCCGGCCGACCCGAGCTCCCTCCACTGAGCCCTCTACGTACGCGCGCGCGCGCCGGGGGAGCGCTCCCGATCGGTGGGGTCACCTAACCCCGCGTCATCCCACGCGGATTGGGCCACACTGCGCCACGTCGAGCGCCCTCCCGCCGCCGCCGCCGTGACGCGGGGTCCGTGCGGTCACGGCCCGTGCCCGCGCAACCCCCCGTGATCTCTATCGATGCGGAGGTGACGGTATCCCGTCACCCTCGGCGGGCCGGGCTCGGCCCCGGCCTGCCCCCCGGGGGGTCCCGGTCCGTCGGTTCGGCTTCGGTCCGTCGGACAGCCCTCCCCACCGCGATCCGAGTCCTCCGCGCCCCGCGGGCGGTCATCTACGGGTTCGGACCGCCCGCGCGCCCGCCCCGCGGGCGGTCGCCTTCTGTTCGGACGTCTCGCGCGGGCTCGCCGCGGGCGGCGTGCGACCGCCCGCGCGGCTCCGGTCTTCGGGGTGCCCCGGGCGCGCGGGCGGTCGGCCTCGCTCCCGCCGCCCCGCGCGGCGGACCGCGACTCGGAGGTGCCCCCGGGGTCGGGCCGCGCGACGGAGCCGACGTCGCGCCCGGGAGTCTCGGGCCGGACGTTCGGTTCGGCTCCGCCGCTCCCCGGGGCGCGGCCTTTCCGGCGCTGACGTTCGGTCCGAGGGTCGGGCGCGCGAGCAGCGACGTTCGGGATGGACGGTTCCGCCGGGCTCGTCGTGACCGCCCCCTGCTCGGACCGGCCGGTCGACGCGGCGCTCCGCGCGCTCGCGCCCGAGCTCGCGGCGGAGATCCGGCTCTCCGGGTCGCTCTCGGTCGAGCGGCTCGGGGCCGGGGTCTACGAGCTCCGGTTCGGGGGCGGGGGCGCCGTCCGCGTCGAGGGGCACTGGCTCCGGTGGCTCGGCGGGCGGGTCGTGGGGTTCGAGGTCGACGCGGTCCGAGGCCCGGGGCGGGCCTCGGGGGGAGACGAGCAGTGACGTTCGGGATGGCGATCGCGAGCTCTCCTTGGGGTCTGCGCACCGTCCTCGTCCCGGGGCCGGGCGGCGGGGCCGAGTTCGCCGAGCGGCTCCGCCTCCGCGCGGCCCGGACGGCGGCGCTCGTCGCCCGGGTCGACCTCGAGCGGTTCGGCGTCCGCCCCGTCGACGTCGGGGGCGTCGAGATGTGGTCCGCCCGCGGGCGGGTCTCCCTCTCGCCCTGCCCGGAGTCGGCCCTGGCCGCCGCGGGGTTCGGGGTCGTCTTCGACCTCGGCGGCCGCGTCTACGTGGAGCCGCTCCGATGAGCGACGACCGCCTCGCGGCCGGCCGCATGTACCGCTCCGCGCTCGTCGAGGCCGCGATCCGCCGGCTCGAGCTGGAGGCTCCGGACGCCGGGGCGGCGGCCAGGCTCGGCCGGTCGGCGTACGTCCTCGTCGACGTCGCTCTCCGCCTGCCCTGCACGCTGGTCGTCGACGGGCGGATCGCGGCCAGGTTCGACGTCCTGAACGGGGCGGCGTCCGCCGTCGACTGTTCGGCCCCGGACGCCGTCGACGTGGGGAGGTTCGTCGTCGTGGACGAGCGGGACGAGCGGGACTATTGGGGCGTGCCGTGAGCCGGGACCGCTGGGCGCCGGTCTCCGACGGGCTGGACCTCGGCCGGGAGCCCGAGATCGAGTCGCTCCTCGTCGCCGCCGTCGGCGAGCTGTGGCCGACCGTCGCCGCCGAGATGATGCTGGGCTCGGAGTGCCGCCTGGTGTTCGTCACGTCGGAGGTCCCGCCGCGGTACGAGATGGTCGTGTTCGACAGGCTCGACCCGCGTGTCTCGACCGTCGCGGTCGCCGTCGTGGAGTCCCTGGAGCTCCTGCGCGGCGGGGCCCCGGACGTCGCGTCCGCGGTGCGCCTCGGGGCGGACGTCCGGGTCATCTGGGTCGACCGAAGCGTCCGGCTTCCCTACCGTCTCGAGGTCTCCGGCCGCGTCGTCGCTCGGTTCGCCGGGAGGTTCGCCGAGCAGTCGACGACGGACGGGTGGGAGATCGGGCCGAGGAGGTTCGTCGTCCACGCGGCGGAGCTCGTCGACGGGGGCCGGCCGTGACGGACCTCGACCGGCTGTTCGGCGTCTCGCGCTGGGGTCCGTCGAACGACGTCCTGGTCGGCGCTGTGGCCGACGCCGTCTCCGACCCGGCGCTGGCGTCCTTCGTGCGGCTCGGCGGAGAGGTCGACGCCGTCCTCGGCGTCGAGACCCTCCGATCCGGCCGCGCGGACGTCGTCGTGTCCGTTGCCTCTCCGTTCGGGGGAGATGTCGTCGTCGCCCGTCTGGGGACGTCCAGCTTCACCGTCACCGTCCGCAGGGCCGTCGCCGCCGCCAAGTCGCTCGGGTGGGGCGTCCGCGCGGACAGTTGGGTGTGGGGGTGACCGCCCGCTGTCCGATATGCCGCCTGCCGCTCGGGCCGTCCGTCGGAGGCCCTGGGCCGGGACGTCCGCGGCGCGGACGAGCAGTAATCGGAACGGAGGTGGCCGATGACCGAGAGAGAGACCGCCGAGCTCATTCAGCGGGTCTTGGAGAACGCGACCGGGCCGGTCGGAGACCTGGCCCGCGTCGCTCGGGCGCAGGCGGCGGAGATCGAGCGGCTCGAGCGCCGCGTCGCCGTGCTGGAGTCGCGTGGCGGGCGCCGCCCGGCCGGACTGAGGAAGTACCGATGACCCTGCCGCCCACGAAGACGCACACGATCGGCGACACGACGCTCCGTCTCGGTTCGTATCCTGGCGAGGGGCTCCGCGTCGACGCGGACGGCTCGTGGGGGTCGCTGCGCACGTACGTCGGGTTCGACGGGATTCGGATCTACTTCCACGCTGCGGGAGCCGGGCGGAGCGCCTGGCTCGGATGGCAGAGGACGCGATGACCGACCACAGCACCGACCTGGCCGACAGACTCCTGTCCGAGCACTTCGACGCGTGCAGGGACGGGGCCGTCGTCCGCTACCGTCCGCGGACCCCGGACGCGCACCTCCACTGGGTCCACACCGGGGTCTGTCCCAGGTGCCTAGCGCGGTCGATAGCATGCGCTCGATGCGTCGCGTGCGGCTGGGAGCCCGACGATGAGCGGCGGTGAGCGCGACGCCCTGATAGACCTGGGGGACCTGGACGGGACGCTCGAGACCGTCGTCCTCTCCGAGCAGGGGTTCTTCACTCCGACGGAGGCCGCGTCCGGGCGGCTGGCCGATCGGCTCATGTCCGGATCGTTGGGTCTCCCGCCGGAGATCGAGTCCGTCCTGAGGCTCGGAGACCGCGCCCTGTTCGTCGGAGGTCATCCGTCTCCGGACGGCTGCGGGGTCGTGTGGGAGCTGTGGGTCTCCGGCGCGCCGCGGGCCGTCGTCGTCGTAGCGCCTGCGCACGACGACGCAGACCCGCTGTTCCGGATCGTCGGCGCTTGGGCGGTCGGCGGCGTCGTCTCCGTCGGAGATGGGCGGTGACGGACGCCGGCCCCCACATCTCCGAGACGATCTCCGTCGAGAGGTCGGACGGCTTGAGCGCCGGGTCGTTCTCGGACGGGCAGGTCGACGCCATTCTGCGCCCGCTCGGAGCGGACGTGGCGGCGGAGACCGTGCTTGTCGGCGGGGCGTCCGGGTTGGCCGTGGTAGAGCGCGGGTTCGACGGCCGAGACGGACGCCGGGCTGTTCGGTACACGTTCGTCCGCGTCACCCACATCGACGGGGTCGTCGATCTCGATCGCGGCGCCGTGGACTTCGTCGGCGACGTCGGGTGGCTGTTCGTCGACGAGGCCGTCTGTCGTCTCGTCGTGGCGCAGGTCTTCAGCCGTTTGAGAGTTCCGTTCTGGGTCGTCGTCCCGGGGCGGGACGGGAGATTCCCGTGGCAGAAGGGCGTCGCCGCCGATCCGTAGTGTGCGTCGGTCGCGGGGTCAATGGGGACGGCTGCGGCGTCGTCTCCGGCGAGTCCGGCGGCGTCTGTCCGCGCTGCAGCGGAATGCTGCTCAGCCACGAGGCGCTGAGAGAGGCGGAAGAGCTCGCGGACCGCTGGGACGCGGAGGAGGCGATGCGCCGCCTGGCCGACCCGGAGCAGGCGGCGATCCCCTACGCCGAGGCGCGCAAGATGCTCGGTCTGGACGACGACGATGGCGACGGGCACTGACCTGATGGAGCTGTTGTGGTCGGCGCGGAACGACGCCGAGGCGGTCGATATCCTTCTCGGCATGTTCCCGCCCGAGATCGAGTCCGAGATCCGTCTCGGAGGGGGGTGGGTTGCCGACGACGATCTCGTCGTCGTCGAGATGAACAAGACCGTCGAGCGGCGGGACGTCGTCGAGTGGCTCGTCGTCAGGCTCGACGCCCCGCTGCGCGACGACAAGCGCTCCTACCCGGTTCCCGGTCAGTCCGGCTCGATCCTCGCGCCCGTCGGGTGGTCCGCGGTCGGCGGTGCGTCTCCCGTGTGGGTCCGGAGCCTGTTCGAGAGCGTCGTCCTGCCCGTGTTCGACGTCAGGCGGTTCTGGCTGAGGGACTTGCGGTGACGGCGCTCGTCCTGAGAGCTGAGTCGGACAACGGTCCCTGGATTAGGCGGGAGACCTGCGTCGCCGTCCTGGGCGACGACGACGACGACCTGGCCGCCGGGGCGTCGGTGGCTCGCCTGCACATGGACGACGTGAGGACCGTCTCGGCGCCCGAGACGTCCTCCTCTCGCCGGGGCTCTCCGGAGCTCGCCTCGCCCTGCTCCGCTGGCCCGGCGAGCGCGACATCAACCCCCACAACGCGGTCGAGCCCACCCACTGGACCCGCCCCGCGTTCGCAGCGCGCCTCGTCCTGGGGGACTGCCGGATCTTCGAGTCCAGGCGATTCGCGGTCTGGGACGTCGTCGACGCCCGCGTCGATATGAGCTTCCCGTGACGGGTCTCCGCCGAGACGCGCAGTAACCACTGGAGGCGGGACCCGGCTTCAGACGGGGGTCTCTCGAGCTCGGGAGAGCGAACGCGGGGCGGGGTGATGCTCAGCCCCTCCCCCCTCCTGGCTCGTCTCGCGAATCGAGGTCGCCCGGCGGGCTCTCCAGGTCCCGCGGGGCGGAGACGCCTCGATGCTCGGGAGGCCGCCCCGCCGCCGTTGGAGGGTCCATGTCCGTGATGGAGTTCGTCGCAAGGCAGAAGGAGACGTCGAGCCCGTCCGTTGCGATCGTAGCCGAGAGCATCGGGGAGATCCTCGGCCACATGGCGGTGACGCGGCTCGACGACGCGGAGGACGACGTCTGGCTGGCCGACAACGTCGTCCTGCCCGTCCACGGCCTCGTCGTCGACGCGACGGTCGATCGGGCAACGTTCGATGTGCGTGGTAAGAGATCCGTCAAGCGCGAGCGCCGCGTCCCCGTGTCGCGGGCCGCCGCCGCGAGGTTCGCCCGCGTCGTGTGGCCGGCCAGATGTCGGTGGTTCGGGGAGTTCGCCGAGTCCGGCGCCTTTGACCGTCCGGAGTTCTCCGTCACCATGGAGATCTCCGACCTCGTCGTCGGGGAGATCCTGACGCGGTCCGGATCGCGGTTCATGCGCCTCCGGTGGGCCGCCAGGATGATCGACGCCGCCGCGCGCATGGACCCGGAGAGGCTCGCCCAGCCGTGAGCCGTCGCCGTCGGAGAGGTCCGGCCGTGACGGACGCGTCGCTCTGGGGAGCCGCTCCTCTCGGCGACGGTGCCGTGTTCCGAGCCTTCGACAAGCGGCGTCGGCGGACGACGCTCGTCGTCATGGGCGTGGACTGGGGGGCCGTCGACGCGGCCAGCTCCGCCTATCTCCTCGGTCGAGAGCCGTCCGGACTCAGGGTCGCTGTCGTCACGTCGGACGGGCGGCTGGTCCTTGGGCTCGTGTCCGGCGAGCGGACGTCCGTTGTGTCTGCCTACCGCGTCGCCCGCGTCTACTGGCCCGGAGCGTCTGCGAGCGGCTACGCCCACGGGGTGCTCCGCGTTCGAGAGGCCGACCAGGCGTTCGTCCTCCCTCCGGTCGTCACGGACCTCGAGCTTGCCGACGTCTGGACGGACCCGCAGCGCCACCTGATGGCGTGGCGGATCGCATCCAGCTCGACGTCTCTGAGCCCGGCGGGGTTCGCCCCCGACGAGCAGTAACGACGCCATGGACACGGTCGTTCGCAGTCGGGCCGTCGGAGACGATCAGCTCGTCTCCGCCGCCGTCGAGTCGGGTTGCCTCTCGGCCGATGCCGAGGCGTCGATTCGGCTCGGGCCTCCGTCTTGCTCGTCCCGGTCGGGACCGAGGATCTCCTCGACGTGCTCCAGATGGTCGTCGGCGGAGAGACCGTCGCCTTGCTGTTCGTTCGCTCGCTCGGCTGGTCCGGCGGACTCGGCAGGCCGACCGGGCGCGTAAGGGAGCTTGTCAGGGTTCGAGTCCCTAGTCCGCCGCGCGTCCGGCCGGCGCTCCTGAGTTACGCGGAGGAGCGCGGGCTGATTCCGCCGGCGACTCGGGCGATGGAGCAGTAACGGAGAGACGGAGGTTCGAGATGCCGAGCATGCTAGATCTCACGATCATATTCTCGTCCGCGGCGGCCGTTACCGCTGTGTTCGTTGCGTGGTCCATCGGGCTGTCCGTGTCCGAGTGGCTGAGAGACAGGCGATGACGGAGCGCCGTCCTCGAGACTGCCGCGCGTGTCCGGACTTCCGGTCCAGGGTCCACGACCGAGAGCTATACACGAAGTGTCTGGCCACCGGGCTGAGCCCGTCGCCGAACGACACGAATCCGAACGGCGGGCCGATCCCACCGCCCGCGTGGTGCCCGAAGGGCGGCGGGAGGGCGCGCGGGTGACCGACGTCCGCGTCCCGTGCGGAGACTGCCGGCTCTGCTGCCAGCTCTCCCGCCTGATGGTCCTGCTCTCCGTCGGGGACGAGGACGTCGCCGAGGAGCTGCTGACGCGGCGCGTCACCATGAGCGACGGGTCCTTCGCGATGGAGGTCCTGAAGGACGCCGACGGAGAGTGCGTCTATCTGACGCCGGACGGCTGCGGGATCTACGACTGGCGCCCCGTCGTCTGCCGCGGGTTCGACTGCCGTCGCTGGGGGACGCGGTTCTTCCACGCGCGGCGGGACGACGATCCCACGGTTAGGGCTATCGAGAAGAGAGGCGCCGAGATCTCGGCCCGCCAGCGGCGGCGGATCGGCAGGGCCTTCAACCGGGCGCTGCGCGGGGCGTCGCGGGATGAGCAGTAACCTGGCCATGCGCGACGTGGGAACGAAGCTATTCGAGTTGGAGCCGGGCGACCGAGTCCGACTGCGGCTTGAGGGGAAGAACTACATCGAGGCGATCGCGGATGGCGGGGAGCTCCGCGTCCGGTGCTTCGACGGCGTCCTGAACGTAATGCCCGTGGTGACGAACGAGGCGCGCGTCCGTCTCGAGCCGTGGGCTCCCGACGGAGAGGAGAGCGAGTCCGATGGCCGACCAGACTGAGATGACGCGGCGTCGCCGGCTCGCCGGCGGCCGCTGCCCGACGCACGGGGTCGGTCTCGTCCAGGTCGACGTCGCACGCGACGACGACGGCGTGGCCGTCGGAGACGTGGTCGCCTGCCCGCGGGACGACTGCGACTTTCGAGCGGACGTCCTTCCCGGCTCGCACCTGTGGGACGCGGTCCGCGACGGGCAGAGCGCGTGCGGGCCGGACTTCTCCGAGTTCGCCCGGGCGCTCCGCGCCGAGATCGAGTGGTCGGCTACGCTTCACAGAGACGACGACACCGGGCAGGCGGCGAGCGACCGGCGGTCGCTGGCGCGGCTCGAGCAGCACGTCGTCCGCGTCGGGCGCAAGCTGGGGTTCGTGTAGTGGTCGGCGGAGGAGACGGGCCGACGTGCGCGCGCTGCGGGTCGTCCGCCGGGAGCGTCGCAGACGGAGGGGAGTCGCTCATTCAGACTAGGTACGACGACGGGACCGTCGGTCCGTGGGTCTGCGCCGGCTGTCGTCGCGGGCCGCCCGTCAGGAACGAATGCGGCGCGCTCGACCTCACGCTGCTGCAGGAGGCCAGGGCTAGGCTGGCCGCGGAGCTGTTCTCTGCGGACGCTCTGTCGTCCCCGCTCGCCCGCACTCTGACCGTCTGCGAGGAGGCCGGAGAGCTCGCGAGGGCGGAGCGCCTGCTCGTCGACGATCCCGGAGGGGAGCGGCTCGACGCCGCGGATGCGGTCGGCGACGTCGTGATAGCGCTGGCCGGATACTGCACGGCGCGCGGGCTCTCGCTCGACGCGTGCGTCGGCTTCGCCTGGCGTCGAGTGGTCGCTCGCTGGTCCGAGGGGCGGCGCAGGGGGACGCCGCGGTGACCGCGCGGAGGTTCATAGACGGATCGCCGATTCCGGTCGGGTATCTGGAGAGACTGTCTGCGCTGGCGGACGACGTCTGCCTGGCGGAGGAGAAGTTCGGCGTGGACGAGCTCGAGGCGTACGCCTCGAGCCTGTCGGATGCGGATGAGGAGGAGAAGGAGACATGCTGATGCTGTCGAAGGACGCGGCCGAGCCGCGGAAGGGGTCGAAGCGGTCCGAGCTGGATCGGCGGTTCGCTCACGAGGACGCCAGCGCCGTGCTGTCGCCCCTGAAGTCTCTCGCCAGGGATCTCCACGCCGCGCTGGTCAAGGCGGAGGAGGAGCGCGACAGGGCGCGGCGGCGGAGCGCTAACCGCCGGCGGGCCATCAAGAACCTCGAGCTGAGCCTGGCCCGGGTGAAGTTGGCCAGCATCGTCCGTCCAGATCCCGTCGCGGCGCTGGTCGGTCGGTGGCACAAGGAGGCCGCGGAGAGCCACCCCGACCGTCTTGAGGAGCGGACCGCCCTGATAAGCTGCGCCAACGAGCTGTCCCGAGCCCTGCGGGGCCGCGGGTGACTCCGGTCACGGCGCGGGCCGATCCGCTCGTCGCGTTCGTCTACGACCTGCTTCGCGACGAGCTACCGGGCGGGCGGGCGGAGAGGATCGTCGTCGAGGCCGAGAAGGTTGGCCGGCTCTCGTCCGTGAGCTACTCCAACCCGCACCTGGCCGCCTACGCTGCCGAGATCGTCGGGCGCCTCCGGACCGACGTCGAACCGGCCGAATCGGGCGGCGACGGGGTCACCGTCGACGAGCTCGTCGTGTCGCTCGTCGATCTCGCCGACCGCTGGCGGAGCCTGTCTCAGATCGGCCGCGCGGACCCCGAGGCGTGCAAGGCCCTGTCGGCGGCCGCCGACGCCCTTGTCGGGGCGCTCAGAGACCGCGGGGTCCTGGCCGACGAAGGGAGCTCGGAATGACTGGAGATGACGTCGCCGTCCGCGTGTTCCTGTCCGCCGTGAGGACCGTCGGAAAGGTCGAGATAGCCTTCGACCCGCGGATCGAAGACTCGGAGGAGCACCGCGCCGTGCTGGACGAGATCGTCCGCGGCCGCGTAGCCGCCGGGCCGGTCCACGGGCGGGGCTCTCTCCGCAGGCTTGGGGACGGGCTCGTCGTGGCGCTGGAGCGGGCCGTCTCCGACGGACGGCTGACGCTCAGGAGCGCCGACGATCTGGGGCGAGAGTCTCCGGTCCACGAGCACGACTGCGACATCTGCACGTTCCTGGGCCACGCCCGCGGGGTCGACCTCTGGTACCACCCGCAGGTGGGCACGGGCCCGCGCGAGACGGTGATCGCCCGCCGCGGGCCCGACGGGGACTACAAGTCGGGTCTCCCGCTCGCCGCCGCCGATCCGGACCTGTGGGCGGCTCGCGTGCTCGCCGAGGCTCGCGGGATGCTCCACGAGACGACGAACCCGACGATCGCCGTGATCGAGACCGGATTCGGGGGGTGACGGACCATGGCCAGCAGACCGGACGATCGGCGCTGCGGAACCTGCGCCCACAAGCTCTGGAGCGAGTCGGACAACTGTCACCACTCCGCACCCATCAGGAAGGCCGCGGCCGAGCTCGGATACGAGCTGAAGGGCGACCGCGGCGCGGCCAGGTTCCGTCGATGACCGACGCACCGCTCGAGACGTCTGCGCGCAGGCTTGGCCGGACGCTGCTGTGGAAGCTGCTCGGGGTCGGCTTCGGGCTCGGGGCGGGCGCCGCCGTCGTCGCGCTCGACGGCGACGACGTGCTCGGGGTTCCGGCCGACGCCCTCGCGGCGTTCGGGATCGCGTTCTTCCTCGCCGACGTCCTGTTCGAGCGGGCGCTCGGGGTCGGGGGTCGTCGTGGCCGATAGCCCCGTTCGGCTCTCCGAGTTCGGGCTCAGGGCGCACCTGTTCACGGTCGAGGGGGCGTCGTCGGAGGACGCTCTCGACGCCACGGACGCCGCGCTCCGGCTCGGCGACGGGGGGATCGGAGCGGCGAGAGTAGAGGTGGACGGGCGCTCGGTGAGGATCTACGTCGCCGCGAGCACGAAGGTGCGACCGCTGGTGGAGCAGCTGTCCGCCGTCCGATGGGTCAGGATCGGGATGAGGTCCAGGAACGGCAGCGCGCGCCGCATGACGTTTCGGACCGACGGCCCGCCGCTCCCGGCGCTCAGGCTGGACGCGTCCGACAGCGGATTCGCGCTCGACGGAGCTGTTTTCGTCGGCGAGCTGGTCCGCGTCGAGGACTGAAGATAGGAGGACTCCGTGAAGTTCGACGAGAAGGGGCGGGCCATGGTCCTGCAGATCCTGAGAGACCTGAACAGGGCGAACGGAGGGGCCGTCGTGGCCAAAGACATCGCCGTCGTGTACAAGCGGCGGACGGGCGACAAGCGGGCCCTCCTGAACGTCTCTCAGACGGTCAGGGGGTTCCTGAAGGGACTCCAGTCTCAGGACGTCGTCGCCCAGCTCGACGGGCGGTCGCGGAACAAGCTCTGGTTCCCGGTCGAGTCCGAGGCTGCGGAGACGGAGACGGAGGCTGACCCCGTCACGGACGACGAGCTCGCGGTCGAGCCCGGGGAGGACGCCGCGCCCGAGCCGAAGTCGCGCCGCGACCTGTCGACCGTCCCTGCGGTCCGCTCCGTGCCGTACAGGAACCCGGTCCAGCTGGAGCTCAAGCAGAACGGGAAGGCCGGAGAGGGGACCGACGGGCTGGTCTCGCGTCTCGCCGCCCTGGCCCCGGATATCGCCAGGGTCGTCCCGTGGCTCGACGACGACGACCGTCTCTGCGCCCTGATGGCCATCGACGCGAACGCGCGGCTGGCTCGACGTCTCGCCGGGTGACGCGCCAGGTGGACCCGCCGACGCCGCCCGAGCCGGAGGTTCTCGTGCTCCCGTCGTCCGCCGCCGAGGTCTCCGCGCGGCGGCTCGGAGGTGAGATCGGCTGCTATCGGTGCGCGACGTGCTCCGCGCCGTTTGGGTTCGTCTTCGCACCGACGGAGTGCCCTAGGTGCGGCGGCGGGCTGAGACCCGCTCGCGGTCCGTTCTTGATCTGCGAGGGAACGACGTTCAATCTGGTGTTCGGTGTTCGGACCTGTGGGGAGGATGGAGGGCCTGTGACGTTCAAGCCGTACGTTCCGTCGGTAGGAGACCGCGTCGGGGTCCGGCGCGACGTTCTCGTCGACCTAGGGGTTCCCGGAGGGGCCGCCGGGTCCGGCGCCACGGTGGTGTGCGTCGACGAGCGGGGGCGGCCCGTGGTCCGTCTCGACGCGGCGATGTGGGCGACGCCCGCCGCGGCGTCCGCCGACGGCTCCGGTCGACGGGACGGGTGGGAGCTCGGTCCGACGGACGTCTGGCCGGCCGAGCGCGTCGATCCGGCTCCGGCTGAGAGAGAGCTGAACGAGTGCTTCTGGGTCGCAGTCGAGGCTCTCGGATGCGGGCGCCCCGACCCGTCGCGCGGCGTCGGCCACTACGTCGGCGAGCTCGCCGCCCGCCACGCCGAGCTGTCCGCCATGCTCGAGGACGACCCGAACCCGGACGGGGTCAGGTGCGGGACGTTCACCCCATTCCAGCCGCCTGACGACGGGCCGGCGGACCTCGGACTGGACCCGCCCCCGAGAGTCCCGGCGCCGTCCGGAGACGACGACGGGTGACCTACCGCGCGCCGCACTGGCTGCTTGCCGCCGTCGCCGAGCGAGACGCCGCCAGGAGGCTCGGAGACGACTCGCTCGAGCGCGCCGTCGTCGACGCCGTTCCGAACGACATGTTCGAGAGCTGGGCCGGTCAGTCGCCCGGCGTCTCCCACTTCGCGTACGCGGTGCGGAGGGCCGTCTATGCGGTCGACGAGGTCTTCTCTCTCGCCGCCACACTGCGCGCGGTCGTCGAGCGGATAGACACCGTCGAGAGGCGGCTCGACGCGCTCGAGCGGAGGCCGCGGCCGTGACGGTCCGCATGGCGTACCGAATGGTCGCTGTGTTCGGCGCGGACCGCGACGACCTCGCGGCCCGCCTGGCGGCGTGGAGGCTAGGAGGCGCCGATCGCGGCGTGTTCGAGCTGGCCTGCGTCTCGTCCGACCTGACGTCCGCCCCGGACGACTGCAGGGCGGCCGGCGTCTTGGACCTGACACTCCTCGACCTGCCCGACCCGTGCGGATTCGGGGACTTCGGGACGTATGCGTTCGTCCTTGTCTCCGACCTGGGCTGCGGGGGGCCCTCTCGCCTGTTCGAGATCGAGTCCTTCGCTTCGGTCGACTGGACCATCGCCGACGTGCAGTACGAACGCGCCGGGTTCCCCCGCGTCGTGACCGGGGGGGTCAACGCCCCGAAGCTGTCAATGCGCGTCGTCGAGCTCGGTGAGCAGTAACGTCTACGGGTGCGGCGTGCTACAATACGACGCGAGGTAGAGCGACATGTGCGCGCTGATGATCACAGAGGCGTACGAGCCGAGAGAGCTGGGCCAGTTCATGGTGATGCTCTCTCACTTCCGCGGCGCCGTCCTCCCGGACGAGGTGGCCCGAGACGTGGAGCTGTTCGTCTCCGATCTAGGGTTCGATCGGGTGGACGCCGACGCCGCGGCGAGGCTCGTCGCGAACGAGAAGGGCTGGGCCGGCGGCGATGGCAGATGACGTCGTTGTCGACTTCGGGTGCGGTCTCCGCGTCCGAGCCGTCTCCTCAGAGGGTCTCGCTCCTGGAACCGTCGCGTTCGTGCCCGACGGTTTCGTGGACGACCTGCGCGAGCTCGCCGACCGTATTGGGGCTCCGGACGACGCCGTCGGGAGCTCGATCCAGCACCTCGTCGACCTCGGACTGATCCCGGCCGTAGTGAACGTCGGCCGTCGCTGATGTCCTCGAAGAAGAAGCGTCGGCCGCTCGTCGAGAACACCGACAGCCGCGGAGAGATCGAGCTGAAGCTGCCGGGCATCGAGGTCCGGATGCCGGCGACGAACCGGAGCGCGATGATCGTCGCCGCCGTCGTCGCGTTCTCATTCGGCCTGCTCGCCCTCTCGCTGGCCGTCCTGCTCGTCTGGGCCCCCGCCGAGAACATCACGAGTCTCGGCGATCTCATCGGAAAGGGAGACGAGCGCCGGCCGGAGCGCGTTCCCGTTCAGACCGACGACGGGATCGAGATCGTCGAGGTCTGCCCGCCCTGCCCCGTCTGCGAGTGCCCCCTTCCGGCGCCGTGCCCCGTCCGCTCCGCCATTCCGGTCGACGGGGGCAGATCTCCCCCCTGAACTTTCTCGCCCTCCCCGGTCGATTTCCTCTTGACAGGTCCCCGCCGGTATACTAAGCTGATAGGCAGATGGAGGGAAACGAAATGGACGCAGTCATCGCCGCAGTCGCCGCAACCGCAACCGCAGTTCTCACCGCCGCCGCCGAGACCTTCGCGGCGCTCCCCAAGGCCGTCGTCGACGCCGCGGCCGCGGAGCTCGCCGCCGCAGTCGCCGACGCCGAGCCCGTCTACGCCCGCGAGGCCATCGCCCGCCGGGACTTCGAGGAGACCGGCAACCGCGGGGCCCAGATCGAGGCGATCAAGCTGTTCAACAACACGACGTACGTTCGTCTCGTCTTCACCTCGGCCGGTCCGATGCATCTCTTCTACGCGTCGCCGTTCTCCGCCGAGGGCGTCGCCATCCGCACCGGGCTCCGCGTCTACCTCGTCGACGGCGACGAGGAGACGCCGGCCGCGCGCCGCATGGCTCTCTGGGTCGCGCCGGCCTCCCGCCGCGGCGTCCGCATCCTGGACTAGCGGAGATCGGCGGGGGGAGATCTTTTCGACTCCCCCCGTCGATTTCCTCTTGACAGGTCTCCTAGGGTATACTATATTGAAGGCAGATGGAGGGAAACGAGATGGCAATCGCACGCAGCAAGAGGGGCCGCACCACCGTGACCGTTAGCGAGACCGAGATCACCGCCGGGCTGGCGCACGACCACATCGTCGCCGCGCTGAGCCGAGGCGCTCCGAAGACCGCCGGGGCTATCGCCTCCGCGGTCGGGATCGTAGGCCGGCGGAAGGCCGAGACCGAGTACGAGAGCCTGCTCGACTCGGTCTCGGGGCGCTCGCCGTACCACGCGGCGATCTCGACCGTCCGCAGGGCCCACGACCTGCTGGACCGCCGCCTGCGGCTGATGGTCGAGGCCGTCGTCCTGCAGGAGGTCTACCCGAACAGCCGCCGCGGCCGCGGAGACGTCCGCTACCGTCTGGCGACCGACGAGGACCGGGCGCGGGTCGCGGCCGCCGAGAGGCGCGAGCGGCGCATGGAGGACGTTCTCGACGCTCTCCGCGCCGCCGGCGTCGACGCCGGGGTCGCCCGCTACGACGACGACGTCGTCGAGATCGACATTGCGTCCGCCGAGCGGTTCGTCGCCCTCGCCGAGGCCGAGGCCAGGGCCCGTCGCGAGGAGACCGAGCCCGTCGAGATCCGGTGCCTCGTCGACGCCCACTCCGTCCTCGCCGACTTCCTCTGCTCCGCCGTCAGGGCGATGGCCGAGAACCCCGCCGCCGACGCGGCGATCCTCCGGATGGTCGACGACAAGGTCGCCGACTACTCGGACGAGGAGGTCCGGCGGGCCATCGACGCGGACCTCGTCGGCCTGGGCCGGGCCGCCGTCGAGCGGCTCCGGGCGCACGTCTTCGGCCCCGTCGCCGAGCCCGCCCCCGAGCGGCCTCTCGACGCGGTCTTCGTCTCGAGCGAGGACGAGGCCGAGATCGTCGCCGCGATCCCGCGGGCCGCTCTGAGCGCGGACGAGCTCCGGGTGCTCTCGTTCGTCGTCGACTCCGCCGACGACCGCGGCCGCGTCGACTTCGACGACCCCTGCATCGACTTCGTCGTCGGGCTCCCGTCCGGCGTCCACATCCCGGACCGCCTCCGCTCGCTCGTCGACAAGCGCGTCCTCGCCGACTACCACAACGGCGAGGCCGTCCTGACCAACGGGATCGTCGACGCGTCCGCCGCCGGCCTGACGACGGACGCCGTCGTCTCGGTCGTCTGCGGGGCGGCCGTCGAGCTCAAGCCGTGCTGCCGTGCCTGCGGCTCCTTCGACGTGGCCAGCAACGGCGAGACGGCCCCCGACTGGAAGTGCATGGCCTGCGGGGCGTACGTCGAGATGGGCGACGAGACCGCGGCCGGGGCCGTCCGATGAGCGCAGAGCTCTACTGGTCCGAGCGGGGGGAGGTCGCCTGCGGGCGGCACTCTCCCGCTCGGGGGTCGGACACCTGGCGCGGCGAGCGCTGGAGGCGGATGACGCCCGCCGAGGTCTCCGCGGCGGCGGCCGCCGGGCTCCGCTGCGAGGTCTGCGCGGCGCGCGAGAGGGCGGGTCGATGACCTGGAAGCGCCACCACGCAGAGAGCTCCGGCCGCGCCGCGGCGGCCGAGGATCAGCTCACCCCCATTCTCGAGGAGATCTCTGCCTGAACTTTCCGTGCGATCCCCGTCGTTCCCTCTTGACAGGTCTCCCAGGGTATACTAGATTATACCTAACGCCGCAACGGAGGCAGGACATGGACGCCAACGACCGCATCGACTTCGCCCTCTCGGTTCTCACCCCCCACGATCCATGGGCCGACTTCCCCGCCCATCTCGTCGTCGGCGCCAACCCCGTCGAGCGCGTCGAGTTCAACGTCGACGCCGCCCGATTCGTCGCCGTCTCGTATCGCTCCGGCCCGTGGGAGATCTACTGGGTCGACGAGACCGGTCTCGAGAACCACATCGGCTGGGCCGTCCCGCGGACGGCCCTCTACTACCACGTCGTGCGCGCCCTTCGGGCGCAGAGGGAGGAGTAGGACATGGCACTGACGATCACCAAGACGGTCCCCGTGTACGACGGAGTCGACTACGTCGACGGGTACGACCTTTGGGACGAGATCCGCGCCGCCGCCTACGCCCGCGTGAAGAAGGGCTCCCGATGATCTACGGCATCGAGCAGACGACGGACGTCGCGGCGCCGGAGACGAAGGTCGAGCGGTTCGCCGCGTGGCCCGCCGCGTTCGCCTGGCTGGACGACGCGGGCTCCCGTCGCGAGGTCGTGACCCGAGAGCTGTTCGACATGCCCCGCGGCTGGCGCCCGCCGTCCGCCGCGGCGCTGGAGCGGATGTCCGTCGGGGCGTCGACCCGGGCCTTCCCGCGGACGTCCGCGGACATGCTCGCCGCGATCTGCTGGCGCGACGGCGCCCGGGCCGAGTGAGACGGAGGGGCGACGATGGTCAGCGGGAGCATGACGTTCACGGTCCGGTCGGCGGAGCTGAATCGACGCATCACCGCGTTCGCGCGAGCGATCGGCGAGCCGGTCGAACGGCTCGAGATCGAGATCGCGTCCGAGCGCAAGTGGGAGGACCGGGACGGGGAGCCGATGTTCTCTCCGCACGTCGTCGTCGCGCGAGACCGCAGGCTGTGCCGGGGCTCGTGGGTGTGGTGGCGCGACGACGTCGCCGACGAGTGGTGCCGCCTGCGTCCGATCTCCGACGAGGTTGTCGTCCGCGTGCGGGCGGGAAGGAGGTGACGATGTACGTTGGGTTCGAGACGGTCGTCGTCGGTTCGAGCATCAGGTTCAAGGGGACGTCCGGGGCGATGGAGCTGTTGGCGCGCGGCGGGCCGTTCGTCGCCGCCAGGAGCAGCGGTGAGACGCTCCGCAACCGCTGGGGGGTTTCGACGTACCTGCCGGCCGAGTACGTCGTCCTGCGCCTCGACGGAGACGTCGTCGTCGAGGTCGTGGCGTCGTGCGAGCCGGGGCGGGACTGGCGCCGAGTTCGAGCCGAGTACGTGGCCGCGGTCACGGCTCCGTCGGAGGAGGAGATCGTCCGCTGCACCCACGACCACGACCCGTGCGACCGCGTGTGCGGCGAGTGCGGTGCCGTCCTGTGGTCGCGGGAGGACCTCCTGTCGGTCCTGCAGAGATCTCCGCGGCGAAAATAGTGTGCGCGATCCAGTCGATTACCCTCTTGACAGGTCTCCCTAGGTATACTATGTTGAGAGCAGATGGAGGGAGACAAGATGGCAGTCGAGACCACCGTACGAATCAGCCACTACTCCTGGGGCACCTTGCGGGTCGTCGAGAAGGGGAACCGGTTCAGGGCCGTCATCGACCCGTCGGTATGGGAGCTGATCTCCGGCCAGCTGGCCGGTCGATTCACCGACGAGCAGGGCGTAGCTTGGGCGTTCCGCAGGGACGACGACGGGCTCCTCCTTACCGCCAGCGGCGGGCGCCTACTCGCCATTCGGACGGAGGACCTCCGATGACCGCCTTGAACAGGAGTCGGTATCTCGCGACGCGGTCTGAGCTTCGGCGTGCAGCCGCTCTCATTCTGGTAGGCGCCGGGGTCGAGCCCAGGGCGATCCGGATCGGCTTCGCGAACCGGATGAACTACGCCTACGGGACGGCCAGGTTGACTCGGAGCGGCGTCGCCATCGTCCGCATCTCCGGACCGAACTGGTACCGGCTCACCTGCGCCGGTCGCGAGGCCGTTCTCCGCCACGAGCTGGCCCACATCGTCGTCTGCGCCCGCGGGCTCCGCGTCTACGGGACGTCCCACGGCGGCGCATTTGCCGACGTCGTTCGCGAGCTCGGGGAGACCCGCTCATTCGGCGGGAGCATCTGGCCGGGCTACCTGGTCGACGGCGGGCTCGACGACCAGGCTCCCGAGCTGATGTACCGCCCGACTCCTCCGCCGGCCGCCGCATTGGACGATCTCGTCGCCGCCGAGTTCGGCGCGTTCATGGACCGCGACGGGGACATCGCCGACGTCGTGTTCGCGTCCGACGCGCGCGCCGAGCGGTTCGCCTCGGCCGCCGTAGACGCCGGGTTCGACGTCGACAGGGACGGCCGCCGGGTTCTCGTCGACGGCGCCGTCAACGCTGCGGCGTAGATCCCCCCTTGAACTTTCTCGTCCCCCCGGTCGATTTCCTCTTGACAGGTCCCCCCCGGTATACTATATTGAGAGTAGATGGAGGGCAGGGACATGGTCAGCACGGCAGCGAAGATGTTCAAGGCTATGGCGGACGAGCGGATCGCTACCGCCGAGAGACTTTACGGCAAGGCGAAGTGCGCTCACACCAACGCGGAGCGCAGGTTCTTCTTGGACAGCGCCGCGCGCATAGAGGAGGAGGCGGCGGTCCGCATGATTCAGGCCCGCAACGCCGAGAGGGACGCGAGATGACCGTCTCAACGATGACCGCCGCCGCAGCGACCTCGTTCCTCGCCCTCGACGACGACTGGGACGTCGTCGTAGCGGCGCTCTCGAGCTCGAGCGAGCACAGGCTCGCCGCGCGGGCTCAGATCCGCGTCCGCGAGCTCGCGGACGGGTTCGGCGCGCTCCGCGGTCCGATGACCGATCGGAAGATGGACCTGATCTGGGACTGGTCGCACGTCCGGGACTCCTCGGACGCGGCCGTCGCCAGGATGGCCTCTCTCGTCCGCCGCATGGCGGCGAGAGTCGCGGGGGCAGCTCGATGACCCGCGTCGTCGGATACGCCCGCGTGTCGACCGACGAGCAGGTCGACGTCGGCGTCTCGCTCGACGCCCAGGCCGCAGCGCTCCGCGCCTACTGCGAGCTTCGCGGGCTCGAGCTCGTCGACGTCGTCGTCGACGCCGGCGTCTCCGCCGGCCGGCCGCTGTCCGATCGGGACGGCGGGCTCCGCGTCCTGGGTCTGGTCGAGCGGGGGGACGTCTCCGCCGTCGTGGCGTACAAGCTCGACCGCCTGTTCCGCGACTGCGCCGACGCGCTCGTAGTCACCCGCGACTGGGACCGCCGCGGCGTCGCCCTCCACCTGGTCGACATGGGCGGGCAGACGATCGACACCGGCTCGGCGATGGGCCGGTTCTTCCTGACGATGATGGCCGGGTTCGCCGAGCTGGAGCGGAACACCACCGCCGAGCGCACGCGCGCCGCCCTGGCCCACAAGAAGGCCCGCGGCGAGCGGGTCGGCTCGATCCCGTACGGCCGGCGCCTCGCCGCCGACGGGCGGACTCTCGAGCGCGACGATCGAGAGGCCGCCGTCGTCGACGTCGCCAGGGAGCTCCGAGCCGACGGGCTCTCGCTCCGGAAGATCGCCGCCGAGCTCGACCGCCGCGGCCACAGGTCTCGCACGGGGCGGACGTTCGCCGCGACGCAGGTCCGCCGGATGCTGCTCGAGGCCGCCTGACGCCCGCCGAGAGCCGCCCGGCTCCCGCGCCGCCGTCGTCCCCCCTGACCGAGCCCGCCGCGCGGCTTCTGAGGCCCGTCTCGCGGCGGGGCGGCGTATCCAAACCGGTCCCGGATCGTCTATACTTTCCGCGAACCCGCAGGAGGGGCGATGTCAGTGACGAAGCAGCGGCTGTACGACCACCGGGCGGTCGTCGCGGTTCGGAGCTCTCGGACCGCGATCGACGCGGCGGCGTGGACGCCCGACAACCTGATCGTGCCGGAGACCGCCGACGGCGTCACGCTCGACGCGCGGGAGTGGCAGAGCGTCCAGCTGGTCGTCGACTTCGAGGACGCCGGCGGAGCTCCCGTCGCAGGCGGCAGCGTCGACGTCGCCTTCCTCATGGCCACGCGCGACCCGGCCGCCGCGAGCGGCCGGCGGTGGAAGGAGTTCGGGTCGTCGGCGGGGGTCACGGGCGACGACGCCGTGTCCGTCGCAGCCGCGGGGCACGACGTCGCGGTGCGGCTAGACGCCCTGACCCTGTCCGGGGCGACGTCCGTGTCGCTCAAGGTCACCGGAGGGGCGCTGCTGTAGAGGCCGCCCGGCGGCCGTCCTGAGGGCCGATCGTCTCGCCGGGCCCGTCTCTCCGTTCTGCCGGCCGGCGTACGTCTCGCCCGCCGTCTCGCCCGAAGACGAGCAGTAACGGTACGTGCACACGGACGGAGGCGACATGGCGGACGGACTCGACGCGCTCAGGGCGCAGATCGACGCGCTCGACTCGGAGATCCTGGACAGCCTGGCCCGGCGGGCCGAGACGGTGGAGAGAGTCAGGGCCCTGAAGTCTGACCTCGGCCGAGAGATGCACGACCCGATGCGGGCGGCGTCTCACATCCGGGACCTGGTGGCGCGGTCGGAGGGGAGTCTTCCGGCCCACGTCGTCGAGCGGGTGTTCGGCGAGATCCACGACGCGATGCTGGGCGTCATGCGCGGCGGGGCGGACCGGTACGCGAGCGGGCCGCTCGGCGGCGCCCGCCGCACGTTCTCTCTGGCCGGGACGGAGGTCGGCCGCCGAGCGTTCTGGATCGCCGGTCCGTGCTCCGTCGAGTCCGCGGAGCAGATCTCGGGCGTGGCCGCGGACCTCGGACGGCTCGGCGTCAAGATGCTCCGCGGAGGCGCGTTCAAGCCGAGGACGTCGCCGGCGTCGTTTCAGGGTCTCGGGCTCCGCGGCCTGATTCTCCTGCGGGAGGCGGCGGACGCCAACGGAATGGCGGTCGTAACGGAGGCCGTGGACGAGCGGAGCCTGGAGAGCGTCGTAGAGTACGCCGACGTCGTCCAGATCGGGACGCGGAACGCCCAGAACTACGCGCTGCTGCGCAGCGCCGGCGCCGCCGGGCTCCCCGTCCTGCTCAAGCGGGGGTTCGGCTCGACGATCCGCGAGTGGCTCGGCGCCGCCGAGTACGTCGCCGCCGCCGGCTGCGACAGGATCGTCCTCTGCGAGCGCGGAATTCGGACGTTCGAGACGGAGACCAGGGCGACGCTGGACATTTCGTCCGTCTCCGTCGTCCGCGAGCTGGCCGGGCTCCCGGTTGTCGTCGACGTGTCCCACGCCGCCGGGCGGAAGGACATCCTTGTCGACCTGTCTCGGGCCTCGTTCGCGGTCGGCGCGGCCGGCGTCATGGTCGAGGTCCACCCGAACCCGCCCGCCGCGCTGTCGGACGGCCAGCAGCAGCTGACGCCGCTGGAGTTCGCCGCCGCCGCGTCCGACGTCGCGGCGTCCGTCGAGCGCGCCCCGTGATGCCGCGACGCAAGATCAGCCTCACGGTGTCGTCCCTGATGTTCGCCGCAGGGAGCGTCCCTGGGGTTCGAGACGTCGAGCTCGACGAGAGTCGTCTCTACGAGGCCGTCCTGATATGCACGGTCGTGGGGCGCGACGTCGGCGATGCGGAGGCGGAGATATTCGGGACGGTGATGGGTATGACCCCGGCGGGGGTCCGGCTGAGGGTCCTGGCCAGGGAGCCCGGGCCCGACGGAGACGCCAGAGAGGCCGCCTGGCGGCTGGGAGACGGACGATGATGTTTCAGGTGGAGACGTCCCACGCCGTCGAGGCGGAGGACCCGGAGGACGCCGTCCTCCAGTTCCTCCACGACTGCGTCTCGGGCGGGGCGGTGGTCGAGTTCATGTGCCGGGAGATCGGCGGGATGGGCGGCCGCGTCGTCAGGGTCGTCGTCGGCCCGGGCGGGGAGGAGCCCCCAGAACCGCGTCTGTCGGGCGTTTCGGAGACCGCGGAGCTCGAGTGGCCCGACGTCCACCTGACCCTTTACGACATGGAGGACGACCTGTGATCACCCTGGACATCAACGACGTTAGGACGGTCGGAGACATGATCGCGCGGATAATAGCCGCCATAGACGGAGTCGTCGGCGTGACGTCGGACGGGGTCGCGTTCCTTCCCGACAGGACGCGATTCGACTACGTCGTCGTCGCGGAGAATGGGAGCAGGGACGCCGTCCGCGCCCGGATCGCCGAGTACGGCAGGGACGGGTTCCCGCTCATCTGCCCGAGAGAGGCGATCCCTCCAGACATGTGCATCGACACCATCGTCAAGGAGCAGGACGGCCCCGCCCACCTCGAGCCGTTCTGGCGCCTGGGCGGTCCGCGCGGGGTCTGCTGAGTGTCCGGCGGCGTCCTGCTCGGCGACGAGCCTCTCCCGGACGGCGAGGTGATCCACAGGCTCAGGTTCCTGTTCCCACAGATCTCGCACTGGAGACTGACTCGCCGCGACGACTGGCCCGTCGGGGGCGGCGTGCGCATAGGGGGGGAGATCGTCGTCGACGGCGACGCCGACGATCGAGACTCCGTCTGGCGCTGCCTCGTCTCCGAGACCGAGCGGGTCTCCGCCGCGTCCGGCGTTCCGATCGACGTCCGGTGCGTCGTCGTCCGCAGGGTCGGTGCGGCCGGAGTCGCCGACGATGCTATGTGGAGACTCGTCGGTGATAGGATGTACTGCGGAGGTTAGATGCCAACCGGACCTGGACCGTACGTCGGGCCCCGTCGCATCATCGCAGCGGGGAACAGGCGCGCGACGGACAGCCCGCTCGTCGAGACGGCGCGTCTCGCCTACTCGTCCCTGATCGGGCTCGCCAGAGTCGACTGTCCGACGTTCTGCGAGGTCGCCCTGAAGGACGAGGAGACGGGGACCCCGATCGTCGTCCAGGACTTCCAGCTCGAGTGGCACTATCTCGTCGACGAGCACCGATACGTCGTGATCTGGACTTTCCCGGAGTCGGGGAAGACGCAGCAGCTTGCGATTGCCAGGATAATCTGGCTGCTCGGGAACGACCCGCGAAGGCGCTACGCCATCCTCAGCGCGACGCAGGGCCAGTCGAAGAAGATCATCCGAGCGATCCAGGGGCACATCACGCAGAACCAGGTCGTCCACGACGTGTTCCCGTGGCTCCGGCGCGGTCCTCTGTGGACGGACAACGCCATCGAGATCGACCGTCCTCAGGGGATCAAGGACCCGTCGGTCCAGGCGTACTCGCCGGAGGGCGGGACGATCCAGGGCGCCCGGCTCAACGGGCTCCTGATCGACGACGTCCTGACGGAGATCAACACCAGGACGGCCTACCAGCGCGACAAGGTGGAGGACTGGATTCGCGCGTCCGCGTTCTCGCGGCTCGCGGACGACGCGTGGGTCGCGTTCCTGACGAACGCCTGGCATCCGAAGGACATGGCCCATCGGCTCGAGGACCAGGGATGGGCGGCTCGGCGGTATCCGGTGCTCGACCCCGACGGGAACCCCACCTGGCCCGACCGCTGGTCGCCGGAGCGCATCGAGCGGGCCCGCAGCGACACCCTCGGGCCGATCGAGTTCGCTCGTCAGATGATGTGCCAGCCGCGGGACGAGAGCGAGTCCAGGTTCCGGCGGGAGTGGGTCGAGACCTGCCTGGAGCGCGGGGCCGACGTTCCGCTCGTCCGCAGCCTGGACGACCTTCGAGAGCGCTGTCCGTACATAGCGAGCGAGGTGGACCTGACCGACGCGATCGCTCGTCTCGGCGGACTTCCTGAGGGCTTCATCACCGTCACGGGGGTCGACCTGGCCGTGTCCAGGTCGGAGCGCGCCGACCTGACGGCGCTGTTCACCATCGGCGTCAGAGCGACGGGGGATCGGCAGGTGCTCGAGATCCAGGCTGGCCGCTGGAGCGGCCCCGAGATAATCGAGCGGATCGTCTCGACGCACGAGCGGTTCCGGTCCGTGGTCGTCGTGGAGAACAACGCGGCGCAGGACTTCGTCGTCCAGTGGGTCCGGGAGAGGGCCCCAGGAATGCGCGTCAGGAGCTTCACGACCGGCAGGAACAAGCTGTCGCCCGAGTACGGCGTCGAGAGCCTGGCGGCGGAGATGTCGGCCGGGATGTGGATCATCCCGTCGGCGGGGGGGATCGACCCGCAGGTCGGAGAGTGGATCGGCGAGATGTACTCCTACGATCCGAGGTCTCACACCGGGGACAGGCTGATGGCGAGCTGGATCGCTCGAGAGGCCGCCCGAGCGTACGTGGACCGAATGACGCGACGGGCCCGGCGCGGGCGGCGGGGGTCGGCCAGGGTCATCGGCGGAAAGAGGTAGTCATGGAGGACGACCGCGCATCGACGATCATCTGCGACGGAGACGACTGCGGACGGGCGATGGCGGTTGCGTCCCCGAGCCGAGTCGTGACGCTCCCGCCGCCGTGGCGGACGGTGACGATCCCGGGATGGGACGAGACGTTCCACGCCTGCTCCGACGCCTGCGCCGCGTCCATCCGAGCTCGCTACGAGCGCTGAGAGGGAGACCATGACGAAGCGAGCGGGGAACAGAGCCGCCCATCGCCGACGTCGACGGGTCAAGAGACCCGCGGAACCTGAAGACGGTGGCGAGGTCAACCTGTCCGTCGGGAGCGGTCCCGGGAGCGTAGCCGTCACGTTCGATCGGGCGATCCGGTCCGTGACGCTGTCGCCGGACGCCGCCATGAAGACCGCCGCCGCGCTGGTCAATGCCGCCAACGAGGCGAGAGAGAAGGCCGTCGTGCGCCTGAAGGAGCTCGTCGGAGAGGACGTTCTCGCCGATATCGTCGCGCACTACGAGGAGGAGCCATGCAGAAGCGATGGGCCGTCTGGGCCACCGTAGGAGCCGCAGCTGCGATAGCCGTCACCGCCGCCGCGCTGATCGGGTACGCGGTGGCCACCCACAGCGAGGCCGGGCTGCTCAGTGCGTGCCAGGTCGGGGGCCGCGCCGTCTACACGACAGACGTAGAAGGATCGGCGTCGAGCCATCCGTGCGCCGATCCGCACGAAGTCCGCTGGCCGCGCGACGCTCTTCCGCTGTCCGTCCACGTCGCTCTGGCATCGGAGGGCACCGTCGGGCGCGGAGACGTCGAGAGAGCGGTGGACGACTTCAACGCCCAGCTCGGATTCGACCTGTTCGTCGTCCACTCCGACGGAGACTCGGCTCCGAACGTGTTCCTCACCGCGAACGTCGCATCGGAGGACGGGAGCTCCCCGGGGGAGTGCTCCCACGCCCTTCGTCGCGGAGACGGTCTCGTCGAGTCGGCCGGCGTCACCGTCCGCAACGTCGGCGACGTCGTCACGGCGCACCGCATCATCCTCCACGAGCTGGGGCACGTCGCCGGGCTCGCCCACGACGACTTCGAGAGCTCGCTCATGTTCTGGCGGACGGTAGACGTGCTAGAGAGCCCGACCCCGATAGGCAGGCTGACGGACGCCGACAGGGAGACGCTCAGAGAGATCTACGGTCCGCGCCGCTAGGCCGGAGAGTCAGGGCGTGGTAGCCTTCGCCCATGGGCGAAGGGAACAACGACGGCGGCGGCGGAGCCGGCGGCACCAAGGTCAGGGTCTTCCTCTCCAAGGCCGGCGGCCCCGACCACGTGAGCGGGATCGCGCCGCCCCCCAGCTCGCTCCAGGACACGTCCAGCGACAGGCTGAAGGCGACGTTCTCCGGGAAGGGGCTGATAGAGCCTCCCTACGACCCCGGGTTCCTGCAGCGCCTCTGGGAGAACAGCTCCGCACTGGCCCAGAACGTCCAGGCGTACGTGACTAACATCGACGGGCTCGGGCACAGGCTGGTCCCGAGGATCGACCTCAAGGCAGAGGACGTCGTCGAGAAGGTCCGCGACGCGATGTGGGTCGAGCGCATGCGCGACGCGGAGGACAGGCTGGCCGACGGAGAGGAGCGGCTCTTCGACGACGACGCCGCCCAGCTCCCGCCGCCCATGGCCGTCGACGACCCCGCGTTGCTGATGCCCACGGACGAGGACGTCGAGAGGCGGATCGACGAGCTGAAGACGCTCGCGCGTCTCGAGCACGCCAAGCTGACCATGTTCCTCGAGTCCGTCTCGCCCGTCGGGTCGTTCGAGGCGCTTCGGAGCAGCACGCGGGGGCACAGGGAGATCACGGGCTCCGGCTACTGGGAGGTCCTCCGGGACAAGCGGGGCAGGCTCGCTCGATTCGTCGACGTCCCGCCGGCGTACGTTCGATGCACCCCCCACGACGAGGACCCCGTCCTCGTCGAGGAGCGCGTCCGGATCGGGTTCGGATGGTCGACCGTCCGCCACTACAGGTTCTTCAGGCGGTACGCGCAGGCCGTGGGGGACTCCGTCGTCTGGTTCAAGGAGCTCGGCGACCCGCGCGTCGTCAGTCGGAAGACCGGACGGGTCTACGCCACCATGGATGCCTTCAAGAAGGACAAGGTAGACGGAGACGCTCCGGCGTCCGAGATCATCCACTTCAGGACCCTCGAGACGGGGGAGCCCTACCCGCTCCCGCGGTGGATCGGGAACATGCTGTCCGTCCTTGGGAGCAGGGCGGCCGACGAGGTGAACTGGCAGTACTTCGACGGGAAGGCGATCCCCCCGCTCGCCCTGCTCGTCTCCGGAGGCGGGATCGACGACGACTCCGTCGACAAGATCGAGACGTACTTTCGGGACCACATCAAGGGGCGGGAGAACTTCCACCGCGTGCTGGTCATCCAGGCCGAGTCGGACAGCTCCGACCCGTTCGCTCCCCAAGAGCTTCCGGTGCTGAAGTTCGAGAAGCTGACAGACGTCCAGCAGGGCGACGCGCTGTTCCAGAAGTACGACGAACGGAACATCGACAAGATCGGCAGCTCGTTCCGTCTGCCGAGGCTCCTCCGCGGCGACGTCAGGGACTTCAACCGGGCCACGGCCGACGCCTCGATGCGGTTCGCCGACGAGCAGATATTCGAGCCGCAGCGGCGGGAGTTCGACTCCTGGTTCAACCGCGTGATCATCCCGATGCTCGGGATCACAATGTGGACGATCCGTTCGCTCGGTCCTCAGACCCGCGACCCTGAGAAGGTCGCCGAGATCATCGTGAACCTGGCCAAGATCGGGACGCTCGACCCAAACGAGACCCGCGAGCTGGCCAACGACATCATCGGGATGGACCTCGAGTCGCGGAGCGAGGCGTGGGCCAAGCTCCCCATCCAGCTCACTCTCGCCGGGTTCCAGCCTCCTCCTCAGGACGACATGTCCGCCGAGGAGAAGTCCGCGTGGCGCGATGTCGCAGACAGGCTCCGCGGACTCACGGAGGGTCTCGGAGACGCGGCGCGCCACAACGCTCTCGAGGAGGCTGCGGGCGAGCTCGCCGCCGCCGCCGTGGACTCGGCGGCGGGAGACCATCTCGCCGGGGACTCCGAGATCGCGGCGGTGTCGTCGGAGCGGGGCTAGTGTGCCCGCGGCTCCCGCAGTCTACGGCCCGCCCTGGCGCGTGACGACCGACCCGCGGGGGGTCCTGTTCGCCGACCCTCCGGCCCCCGGAAACTGCAGGTCCCACCTGGCCCTGGCGGCGTTCTCTCCGTCTCTCTCCGTTCTCGTCCGCGGGGCCGACAGGACGGACGTCGAGCGGCGGGCTCGCGCCCTGGCCGAGCGAGGAGACGGACGGGCGTACGTGCTCCAGGGAGCGATCCAGACGGCCGCCGGTCGATGGCTGTGGCCCGTCGTCGTCGATCGCGTGGCGACGGCCAAGGCGGACCCTCCCGACCCGCTGACGCGGCGAGGCTACGCCCTGACCGTAGAGGAGCTGAGAGGCGCGCTCCAGGACGCCGCGTCTCCGGCCGAGCGCAGGGCGCTCGAGGCGATGCTGTCGGACCTGGACGAGGACTGGGGCGAGACGGGTCTCGACGACGTCGAGGCCGCCGTCGCCGCCGCCGGTCGTCCGATCGAGTCCATTGGAGACGACGCTCTGTTCCTCGCCGTGGGGCTCGGAGTGATCGAGTCCACGGCGGCCAGCGTCGCCGGGCTCTGTCAGCGCGCGGGAGGGTCCGGGCTCCCGTCGGTCTTGACGAACGCCGCGGACCGCGTCGCTCGCCACATAGGGCGCGACGGGCTCGCGTTCGTCACGGACGAGTATCGTCGCCGGATGGTCGGGGCCTCCCGCGACGCTAGGCGAGTGATCGCAGGAGGGGTGAGAGACGGACTGGGGCGCGTCCAGATAGGCAGGGATCTCCGCTCGGCCCTCCACCGGCAGGTTGTCGGTAGATCCGAGGCGTACTACCGGGTCGTCGCCGGCGCGACGGTGTCTAGGGCGCGGAGCTTCGGCCAGATGACGGGCTATCGAGACGCAGGAATTCCAACGTACACGTGGGAGGCCGTCCTCGACGCCAGGACGTGCGACATCTGCCGATTCCTCCACGGGCAGACGTTCCCGGTCGCCGACGCTCTGGCGCGGTTCGACAGGTCGGCGTCGAACCCTAACCCGGAGGCCGCCGTCAACGAGTTCGCCTGGTATCGAACGGTCGGAGGATCGCAGATCGACGAGGGGCTCCGCGGCGGCGGTGCGATATTCGTGTCACCCCGTGGGGAGGGGCCGACGGTCCGCGTTGCGACCGTCACGGCGACAGCGGTCGGGACGAACGACCAGCGGGGCGCGTTCCGTACGCACGTCGGGGCAGCGCGTGCGGGAGGCACGACCGTCCCGCCGGCTCACGGGGGCTGCCGATGCACGACGATCCCAACGCGATGAGGTGAGACAGATGGCAACGAGAGCAGAGATCATTCAGGAGTTCGCGAAGGACCCGGCGACGGCCAGGGCGACGCTCGAGCGGATAACGCAGATCGTCGCGAAGTCGTTCGCCGATGACAGGCAGGAGTCTAGCATCATCCTCCTGTCGGCTCAGCGCCCCAGCGCGTTCGACATCAAGCACAGAACCAACATCGCGTACGACTGGTTCATCAGACTCCGCGGGGACCTACACTATTCGACGGACAAGGCTCTCGACTTCCTTCCGAAGGCTGTCCGCTCCGCTCTCGACGGAGTCGACTGGGAGCCTCCGCCGGCGACGAAGTCCTGGGGAGGTTCGGAGGCATCGCGATGACTTCTCCCCTGGATCGGCTTAGTCGAGCTGTCGCCGCGGCCGTCGGGGCCCTGAAGGGAACCGACGCGGAGTCCGGCGGCGTCCACGTCCACGAGGTCTCAGACGGCGGCGATCAGACCCACCTCGACGGCGGGCACGCGCACCTGTTCAGGGTCCCCACGGCGATGACGTTCCAGACCGAGGACGGAGAGGAGTACGACGTCGACGCCGGGGCGATCCTCGTCACCCAGGAGGACGGCCCCCACGTCCACGCGATAGCCGACGGTACGGCCCAGGTCGACGGGAGCGCGCACCGCCACGTGATCGTCATAGCCGACGACGAGGTCGAGCTGATCACGGAGAAGGGGGGCGAGCACGGTCACGCACTCGGTCGGGACGACGACTCGTCTCTCGACGGAGTCCACGACCACGTCCTCGTCATTGCCGACCTGGCTCTCAGGTCCCTCACGAGCGAGGAGGCGTCCAAGGTCTCCGCTCAGGCCGAGGAGGACGTTCGGATCGCCAACGTGGCCGTCGGGCGGACCACCCTCGTCGTGGACCCGATCGACGACGTCAGGCGCCTGTCGAAGCTAGATCCTGCTCTCCGGGCGCTCGCCGACAGCGCGACGATCGACGACATCTCCGACGGGGTGCTGAAGGCACGGGCCGGGGGGCGCGTTCCGGTCGTCGTGTGGCAGGCGGACGTCCCGGCCGGAGCCCTTCCCGTGCTGAAGGTGGCCGACCCCATGACCATCGTCGGGCGGCTCAGGGACGGGAAGACGGCCGGGCTGCTGTCGCGACTCCGTCGAGTCGCCAGGGTCGGCAAGGCCCAGGCGCTGGTGAACGAGATCCAGCCCGGCGGACGGTCGTTCGTGTGGGGGATCGTCGCGCAGGGAGAGCCGTCCCCTGTCGCCAAGGGGATCGAGGACTGGCAGCGCGAGAGCGTGGGGACGGAGATCAGCAAGGAGTTCGAGGCGTCCGACGATCTCTGGTACGTGCCTCTCGAGCTCGGGATCATGTTCGACCCTCCGCTGGAGCTCCGCGCCCCCCCGGTAGGGCGTCAGTTCGCGGGGACGATCGACTTCTCGGCGGACGTCGTGAAGTCCCGCCAGCTCACGATCGATCAGGCGCTGCTGGCGGCGGCCCGCGGAGACGTGGCCGCGTTCGTCGAGAACCCTGTGAGGGTCATCCTCCAGAGCGCCACGGACGGCGGGCTCGTCGAGATCGATCGGGCTCTCCACGGCCTGTTCGACGTCGAGACGGACGACGCCGTCGTCAGAGCCCACGCGCTCGTCCTCGACGAGCTCGAGAACCGAAACGTTCAGACCGTCGAGGTCGACGAGCTCTCGAAGGCGACGACGCGCCTGATCCGCGGACGGCCCGTCACGGAGTCGGAGTTGACCGCATTCGGTAAGGCTCGTGGAGACGGTCACGTCCACGAGCTGCCGGGAGGGGGCCTCACGCAGTCCGCGTCCGGTCGCGGACACGTCCACGGGTTCGGCGACGGGCTCGAGACCGGCCCGCCTCTGCGGCAGGGGTCCGGCCCGAACGCGAGACACAGGCACCAGGTCGTCGTCGGCGGGGACGATCTCGGGACGACCGGAACCGAGCGGAAGCCGACGGGCGAGCTGAAGGCCGACGGTGACGGCGACGGGATGGTTGTGCAGTCCCTGATCTTCTCGAAGGAGACGTTTGACGACGCCGAGGCGGCTCGAGACTGGGCCGAGGACCACGGGTTCAAGACGGACAAGGTCGACGAGACGGAGACGTCGTTCAGGCTCCGCCAGCGGGAGCCCGGCGAGTTCCGGGGCGGGACGCTCAGGACGATCGACCTGACGGACGGAGTCCAGGCAGTCGTCGGCCGGCTCGCCGCCGAGAAGTCCATGTCCGTCCGGATCGTCAAGGCGGACGACGCCCCGTCGGAGGAGCGCTACGTATTCGGCGTGATCCTCGTTCCAGAGGAGCCGGACGCCCAGGGTGACATCTACAGCGGCGAGGAGGTCCGGAAGGCCGCCCACTCGTTCATGGAGCACTACGGCGGGGACACGTTCAAGGCGATGCACGACGGCGAGCCGGTCGACGGAGTCGTCGTGCTCGAGACCTATCTCAGCAAGGTCGAGGAGACCTACGGGGGGGAGACGTTCCCTGTCGGGACGTGGTTCCTAGCCGTCCGCGTCGCCAACGACGACATCTGGGCCGCGATCCAGTCCGGGGCGTTCACCGGGTTCTCGATGGGCGGGACCGCTCTGAGAGAGCCCCTTCACTCCTGACGTCCGTTTCAGGTATAGTCTGCCCGTGGGCACACGGACGACCAGGGCCCTTGAGGCCGCACTCCTGTTTCTCGGTAAATCTCCGGAGGAGGCGCGGGCGAGGCTGAGCGACATCCTCGTCGAGGAGGTGTCATTCGTCGACCGCGCGGCGAACCGGCGCAGGTTTCTGATCGTGAAGCGCCGAGGGGGAGCCATGACCAAGGCGGACGTTCTGGACGGAAACGAGACGGAGAAGGCCGAGTGGTCGACTGCGTACGTCAACGACCTTCCAGACTCGGCGTTCCTGTACATCGAGTCGGGCGGGGAGAAGGACGACGAGGGGAAAACCACCCCGAGATCTCTTCGCCACTTCCCGGTCCGCGACGCCGACGGGAAGCTGGACGCCGACCACCTGCGCAACGCGATCTCGCGTATCCCCCAGTCGACCGCCGGGGGCCTGACTCCTGAGAAGATGGACCAGCTCCAGGAGCGGGCGCGCAGTCTTCTCGCCGAGGCCGAGAAGTCCTCCGGGCCCGGTCTGATCGGTGCCGTCACCGCGGCTCTCGAGGAGCTCGTCGACGTCTCAGGCGCCGCCGTGGCGGCCAAGGAGTCCCCTCCCCCAGACGTCGTTCAGAGGGTCGAGTCGATCTCCGCACTATTGCACGACGCCGTATCTAGGTATCATCAGCCTGTGAGCGGGGGTCAAACCGACGTGGCGAAGGTCGACGGAGACGCGGCGGACGTCCTCATCGAAGTGGGCGTCGGCGCCTCTGCGCTCGCCGACACGGCGAGAGGTGGCGACCTCGGCGCCGCGTTCATCACGCAGCTGAGGCAGCTCGCGGCGAAGCTGAACGCTCTCGCCGGCCAGCACCCCCAACCCGAAGGCGGCGACGCTCAGAAGTCTGCCGAGGAGGAGACGATGTCGAATGAGACGGGCGAGAGCGCCCAGACCGAGACCGAGGAGACCGAGGCCGCCGTCGAGACGGGAGCCGAACCCGAGACCTCTGAGACCGAGGTCGTCGAGGAGACCAAGGCCGACGACGTCGAGGAGACCGAGGTCGTCGAAGAGACCAAGGCCGACGACGTCGAGGAGACCGAGATCACTCTCGAGGAGATGGACAACGAGCTCGTCCCGATGGGGTCTGAGGTCGCCGACAAGCTGAAGGTGCTCGGCGAGGCGATGATTCAGATCGCCTTCGTCGACAACCCGGGTGACCTCGTGAAGCTCCGTCGCGAGCTCACCGCTCTCTCGAAGTCCGTCTCGGCCCAGGTCGAGAAGGACGACGGCGGAGGGAAGCTCGCCGAGGTCGCCGAGCTCCTCCGCCAGGCGACCGCCGTCATCGACGGGAAGTCGACCGGAGGAGAGACCGCGGCTGCACCGCCGGCCGCCGTCGAGAGCGACGCGGAGAAGCGCGCGGCGGAGACCGAGGTGCTGACCCCCGACAAGGACGCCGGGGAGTCCATCGGCGTCGGCCGCGGCCCGGAGACGGACGGACGGGCGATGGACACGTCTCAGGACGGGATCGCAGACGTCCTGAAGCAGCTCGCGGTCGTGACGAAGCGCATGAATGAACTCGCCGGGACGCCAGAGGCACCCGCGAGCAGGACGGACCCGACGACGGCGGAGTCTTCGTCGGGTCAGGAACCCCGCCGCGAGGGTCGCGGCGGTCCGTGGGTACTCTAGAAGCCGGGAGGAGAAGGGGACCATGAAGGAGAATCGAGACATCGTCCAGAAGGCGGACTTCCTGCTGGCCGACCTGGCGCCTGGCGGCATCCTCGAATCCGCCCAGGCGAACCGGTTCATCCAGTTGGCGATCGACCAGAGCGTCGTCATGCCCATGATGACGCGTGTCGACATGAACGCGCCCAAGGAGCTTCGCGAGAAGATCCGCTACGGGAGCCGCGCGCTGCGCAAGGGGACCGAGGCGACGGCGCTGCCCGACGCTCTCCGGAGCAAGCCCTCGACGTCGAAGATCGAGCTGGACGCCCAGCTCGTGAAGGCGGAGACGCACGTCTCGTTCGAGGCGCTGGAGGACTCCATCGAGCGCGGGACGTTCGAGTCCACGATCCGGGCGACGCTCGCCGAGCGCATCGGGCTGGACCTGGAGGACCTCGCCTTCAACGGCGACACCACCTCGGCGGACAGTCTGCTCAAGACCCTCAACGGGTTCATCGTCTCCGCGACGACGAACATCGTCGCCGGCGGCGGGGCGACCCTCCAGCGGAGCGTCCTCAAGGACACGCTGAAGACCATGCCGTCCGAGTTCAGGCGGGACAAGCGCAGCCTGCGCTATCTCACCGCGGACGAGGCCAACATCGACTACCAGGACCACCTCGGCGACCGGGCGACCCCGCTCGGCGACGACCAGGTCGGCGCGATGGAGTCGAGGCCGTACCACAGCATCCAGGTCGTCGGCGTGCCGGTCTTCCCGACCAACCTCGGCGCCGGGACCAACGAGACCGTGGTCCTGATGACCGACCCCGGGAACATGCTCTTCGGCGTCTGGCGGCAGATCCGGTTCGACACCGACAGGGACGTCTCGGCCGGCGTGTACATCATCGTCGTGACGGCCAGGGTGGACTTCAAGTTCGCCCACGAGCCGGCGGTGGTCAAGACCACGGGGGTCGTGGCGGTCTAGCGCTCCGGCGCGCGACCATTGTGACGGCGGGCTCGCGCGGGTTCGCCGAGACGGAGGAGAGAAATGGCACTGACCGTCAACAGCGCGTCCGACTCCGGGCGCGTCCCGAAGCAGCCGATGATGGCCGGCACCCTGAACGTCGACGCCGACGCCACCTACGCGGCCGGCGGCTACGACGTCTCGGCGAGCCTGCCGGACGGCGTCACCGTCTTCTGCAGCCCGTGGGTCCCGAGCTACGACGGCTCGGCGCTCTACTGGATGCGGATCGAGATGGTCTCCGGAGTCCCCAGGCTGAAGATCTACGACAACGGCAGCGGGGCGCCGGGCACCGAGACGTCGACCGCCGACCAGTCGGGCCACACCGGCGTGACCATCGACTGGATCGGCTACTGATCGCCGACTGAGAGGAGGTCTCAATGGCGACCATCACGACCAAGTTCGGCGCGGGCGGCGCCGGGATTCAGCCCGGTCACGGGAGTCCCGACCTGGCGACGGCGCTCAGAGACGTCGCCGACGACCTCGCCGACTTCGACGGAGCTGCCGCGGACTGGTCCGCGGAGCTGACCGTGACGGCGCACGCGGTCACCCTGTCGAAGCGCGGCGTTCCCGTCGCGGTCGAGGCGACCACGGCGACGTCGGCCGGCGTCAAGCAGATGCAGCACAGCGGTTCGCCGGGTGCCGGATACGTCCAGGTGGCGTTCACGGCGGGGGTGGCGACGCTGACGTTCAACGCGACGGACGCCGTCACGGGGGCCAGGGTGCTGATGGCGCCCCAGCCGGCGGCGGCGCTGCGCACGCTGAAGGGCTAGTCCCTACGGCCAGTCTCAGGGGAAGGACCGAGGCTCGGCCTCGGAGGAGACGGAGGATCTCAGATGACGACCCACTACGTCCGACTCGAGCCGTACGACGAGTCGCGAGGCGCTCTCTGCGAGCGGTTCTGCGTCGGCGGTCAGCTGTTCACGCAGGGGACCTGGTACGAGCTCGACCCGTCGGTGACCCCCGCTCTCGAGGGGCTCAGGCAGGCCACGGGCTGCCCGTTCTTCCAGATCGTCAGGACGGAGGCCGAGTTCAGGGACATCACCAAGCGCGAGCTCGCGGCCGCCATGGGCGGGCCCGAGGCCGCCGCGCTGGCCCAGATGTTCGCGAACCCGGCGCCCGAGAAGACGACCCCGCCGAAGCGCGACGGGGAGGTCCGCGAGTCGAGATTCGCCGGGCTCTCTGCCAGGGAGGTGTCGCGCGGCGCGGCGGCCCGGGCGGCGGCCGCGGATCTCATCGGCGCGGGCGCCGAGCCCGATCGCGAGCCCGATCGCGAGCCCGACCCCGAGCCCGACCCCGAGCCCGACCCAGCGCCGGTGCCCGACGATGGGGTCGCCGTCATGGGATCGCGTCCGCCGGACGCCAAGCCGACGAAGGAGATGCTCTCCTCCATGACGAAGGCTGAGCTGCTCAAGATCGCCGGAGACGGCGTTCCGAAGAAGGCCAAGCGGTCTGAGATCATCGCGGCGATCCTCGACGGCTGACGCCGTTTCCTACCCCTACCTGCCATCGCTACGTAATCCATATTGGTGTAGACTTACGCCAAGCTGGGAGGTTGAACGTGACAGACGGGCGGCGTCGCACTCCAGTTCCAACGAATGAGCTCGTCGCGCTCACCAAGGCCGTCGCGAGCATCGAGACCAAGGTCGACACGATAAAAGACGAGCAGCTTCCCCCCGTCGCTGCAGCGGCCCAGGCTGCGCGCGACGGGGTCATCGAGCTGAAGGGGTGGAACCGCGACATCGTACGCCGCGTGGAGGGCCTCGAGAGCGCTCCGGCTCCTCCCCATGCCTGCGCCCAGGAGTCGACCATTCGGGAGCACTCGAAGGTGCTCTCGGGCCACGGAGAGCGCCTCAGCGGGCTGTCCCGCTGGCGCTGGTGGATCGCCGTCGCGTCCGTGACGCTGGGGCTGGCCGCGGCGTCCGCGGCCGGGAGCGCGCTGTGGACGACGGCCCAGGCCGAGACGGAGCGCACGGAGGTCCGGCGGGACGTCGACCGTCACGAGGAGCACATCGAGGCGATCGAGAGGGCCTACAAGGCGGACCGGGTCGAGCTGCTCGATGCCGTCGGGCAGGTCCCGCGGCGCGTCAAAAAGATACTCCCTGCCGGGCCGGCGAAGACAGATCTCGACGCCGTCGTCGAGGACGCGGACGATTTCACCGACTGGGAGCGCCGCCAGCTGCTGACCATCCTCCGTCGCAGAGAGAAACGGCGCAGCGGCAACGGAGGCGGGAGCCGATGAGACCATCAGAGGAGGACGACGGGCGGTCCCACGACGCCCTGACCGTCACCGTCGACGACCACCACCCGAGGCCGAAGCTCGTCCAGGTGGCCGACACGACCACGTCGATAGGCGCCGGGGCGGACTTCGACCTCGACGTCTCGCTCGGCTCGTCCGCCTTCCAGGTCGCCTGGGGTCAGCTCATGGGCCCGAACAACACGGGCGGGGCGACGCTCTGGAGGGAGGGGTGCTCTGTCCACGCGTCGCGCGACTCCTCCGAGGCCATGGCCCACTCGCAGCGCGACTCCGGGAGCGCATACAAGAGCTACTCGGCGACCTACTCGAAGGGGGCCGGCGACTCCTACCTCTCGCACAAGGTCTTCAACAACAGCCCGACGCAGGACTACATTGCGCTCAAGGACGCCGTCCTGACGGGGAGCGTCCTTCGGCTGACGTTTCACAACTATGCTGGGAGCTCGCAGACCCTGTGGGTCAAGGGCTCGATGGTGGTGGCCTGATGCGACCCTCAGGAGACGACGTCGTCCTCGACCACGACCTGCTGACGGACGTTGGGGAGGACGACCACCATCCGTCGGCGGTCCTGGAGAGGTTCGCCGTGAACGCCCTATCGATCTCGCCGGGCGACTACGAGTACAGGGTCGACCTCGGGAAGTCTGGATGCCAGACGGTCCGCGGCGTCCTGCGCGGAGTGGCGAACATCGACGTCCAGGGCCACGAGGGGTGCTTCT
>Ga0180434_10000088_pt1 | contig 127795 bp, 88 predicted proteins | sample SS_ome_7_FD_132453 | JGI IMG/M metagenome (GOLD analysis project Ga0180434, IMG submission 132453) | Hypersaline lake sediment archaeal communities from the Salton Sea, California, USA - SS_1_D_2 metaG | ecosystem: Environmental > Aquatic > Non-marine Saline and Alkaline > Hypersaline >... | reverse complement strand
TTTCGATATGACCGAATACTGGGAATGGAAACAGGGAACGACAACAGAAGACCAGCCAGAAGCGGTCGCCGCATGACAATCTCTAGTGGAAAGTGGAATTACACACTTTTTAGGACTTGATCGCGGATTTTGAATCAGCGCTGTCTGAAGAGGATATTTTAACGGTAATTACACGATGGCAGGGCACTTTTTTTCCCGCAAACGAAAGAACTGGCCTGGCGCTTCTTGCCGCAATTTTGCTAGATCCTGTGACGGAGGCAATTTCTAATGAGTGGAAACGATCCATTACCGAATGTTCAACCACCGTGGAAAAAGTTCAAAAAATTAGTAGTTGGGCGTTTTCGAATTTGGCATATACTCAGGTTCACCGGGAGTTTTCCAACCTGCCGGGACGTGATCCATGGGGAATTCGGGATGACGGAGGATACCCGACCTTTAAAAAATTGTTACCCTCCGAGATGGCAGCTTTACGGCAATATACCGGAAAAATATCTGGGAAATGTTTTACGCTTGTTAACCTTATCACGAGTTGCTTTGTTCAATTGGGAGTTTCCCCTGACGATGTTGTGATATTTGCCGTAGAGCAGGGACAGGCCAGACATGCTATGGCACTCATGAAATTTGAAGGTGAAGTTCTCCTCGTGAATCTGATGCTTATTGACTTTCTAAAGAACCATGTGGGCGATGAGGCCAAATCATATAAAATCCTTGGGATCTATAATCACAAATGCATTTATAACACAGATTTCATCCTAACCAAAGAACATTTGCATAAATTTCTTGCACCGACGGACACTCCATTAATGACAACTATACTCAAAATGTTTGGATCGGAAGGCTCTAGAATTGGCTGGCAGAATGAAGCTGATATACCGTATGGTGATCGTCACGAACTGTATAACCGAATTTTCAAGAGAACAGGCCCCGACTCTTTACTAGACCTCGCAAAATATGCCTACCAAAGTTTAAATGTCAAAAACCCGGAATGCTATCTGAAAGCCAGCCTGAAAACGTCTGGACCAAAGGAACTTGCCTCTGAACTGACCACGGTTCACGAAGTTTTCCACTGGATCAATTCTTATGTAATTGAGGGCTCGATTTTTTCCGATTCCGCCCGCCGAATTATGACTGCTGACCAAGTCTTAGTATTCCGGCAGGGCGGGGATAAGGATCGAGCGGTCCTGGCATATACTCTTCTCAGACATAATGGTTATATGCCGGCTATCAGGTTAACAAAAACTTGTGCATATATCATACTCAACGATGTGTCGTATGATATTCGCGATGGAAAAACTGTAACACAACTCAACGAACCGGTTCTTATAGAAATGAGTTGAATTGCCGACAATAGTGACGGGTGAATTGAGTCATTCCTGAAGTTGTGAGCTCTGACAGTTTATGGCATTTCCATATTCAGCCAGAGATCTGAAAAGCCCTTCCTTTTGGTCTCCCAAGTCGAGCTGAGTGTACTTTTGGAAGACCTGCAATACGTGATGCGTATTTATTTGCGGTGACCATTCCTGGAAACCGGAATCGATACAACCGATGTCAGGGGAGAGTATATTATAATACCTTGACACAATCGAACAAGTAAAATTAAATGCCTGCAGATGGACAGACTTCAATTCCTTACAGACTGAGGTACGGAAAAATATCCGGTTATTTGTCAAATCATACACAATACTCCATTGGGTGTCGTGCTGCTGCACCGAATCCAACATGGCAAATGCCGTCGATATTACATCAACATTATTGCTGCGGGAGACCTCCTGAACCAATGCAGCAGTACGCACAAATCGCTCGCTTGAAGAGGCTTCCCGTCTAATCGGTAGGTCCCCTCCAAATCCCATGAAGTTTTTCACATACCTGAGCGAGTTCTTGTATCTGTTATTGCTCAAAACTGGATAGACAACCTCATTTCCGTGATATATTTGTACCTGTCCGTCATAGAACTCGATTATCGCGATATTGCCGGATTTATCTGCAATGAGATAGTGCAAACGAGCAAGGATTGGTTCTACCACGACAAACGGTGAATTTTGAACGATTTCCTCGACACTGGCAAAATTGTCGAGGTGATACTGCACCCACTGAAACTCATTCACCGCGTAAAGCGAATCATCCAGGGGGCCAGTTCCATAGAGGTTCAACTCTTCGATTACCAGACCTGCTTCATTCATGCCACCTAACGGGAATTCCTTACCAAATTGATTAAATGTAAGACTTCCGTATTTCGAAACCCATGTAACTTTCAAGGCACGTTTAGTATAGGCGACTTTTTTCATATTCCGCTTATTCACGACGATGAAGCCATCCGCAATAGGCCAATCCAAATTTTTTGCCAATACCAATTGTCCGTTTTTATTCAGACAAAATGCTGTGCAACCATCAAGTGGAGCCGATTGAACCAAAAGGGTACAAAAAAGAATGATTGCAGAAAATTTCACCTTATTCCCCATCCAGGAAGTGTAGATATTCGCGTATTCCATCTGTAATACCCCATGAATCGTGTTCATAGTTATAACCGGTCGTCACAATGACCGCATTTATTTCAGGAATAATATAGATAAACTGACTGCCCCATCCGTTCGCCCAGATGGTTCTGTACCGGGAATCCGCGGACTCCAGCGTGAGAACCCACCAGTGGTAGGCATAGTCATCACCCATAATATGGGTAGTCGTTTTGAAGGATGTTGACTTCTGAATCCATTGTTCTGATATAATCTGTTTATGGTTGTACTTCCCTCGATTTTGCACAAGTAACCCTATTTTTGCCATATCTCTGGGACGAAGTTGCAACGAACCGCCCATGCAGGGGAATCCATCCTGCTTGTTTGCTTCCCAGTTTAATGACGTTATACCCAGGGATTCGAAAAGGTATTGTCGGGCAAATTCATCTGCAAACATACCCGTGGATTCCCAGATTATCCCTCCCAGTATCTCGGTGTTACCACCATCATACGCAAATTGAGTTCCGGGAGTTGCAGCCAGGTCTCTTTGCAAAGCATACTCGATCCGGTTGTCACTCTTAAATGTGGCATCGTTCTGAATATTAAACCCCGAGGTCATGGTCAGCAGGTACTCAAGGCTGATATCCTTGTATTGACCTTCCTGCAGATGTATATACTCTGGGAAGTAGGTATATATTGGCGTTTGCAGGTCGGTAATGAATCCTCGATCCATTGCGATTCCGATAAGCAGCGAGGTAATACTTTTCGTCGATGATTCAATAAAGTGGAGATCATCGGCTGTATATCCGTAATAGTATTCTTCGCAAATAAGGCGATTGTTTTTTAGTAATAAAAACGAATTCAATCGCCCGTATTCTCCACGGATAATACGGGGGAGCAGGGAATAAATGAACAAGGAATCTCCGGAAGATTCGAACCGGCCTGTCGTGAGTTCGGACTCCGAAACGGGTTTGTGGTAGCGATATTGGTAATCACTTCCATTGTAGTCCGGTACCGGCAATGTGAGAAATTGTGCTGCATTATTATTGCGTTTCAGACTGACTGCATCGAATGGATCACCAACACAATCGAAACCACCGGTAATCCGATTCCCGTTGATCTTTTTCCCACGGAAAAAACATTCCCACTGGGGAATAAAAAACCGGACAGAGTCCGAATGAATAGTAAGGCTGTCTACCCTAAATTCTGAGCTGTAAAATCGGTTTTCAGTCCAAAATCCATGCGCCCCAATTATACCGGAGGAATCAACTACCTGAATGTAAAACTTTTTGTGGGGATCGTTAGGGTGAGGCCCTTCCCAAAATCCGGTAAAATCACTTGTTTCAGCCAGGAGAGTCTGGAAAAGGAGCGGGAATATCAGAACTATGGGAAATGACAGTCGTCGCATAATACACCTTGCGTTTGTTATGTATTTGAAATGCGCGGTTATTCACAGACAATAACCACGCAAATAATTTGCGACTGCCTTTAAGGATCTATCTTGAAATGCCTGGTATTGGGCATATTCTAATAATGTAAATATACAACGTTTCACAGGTTAAAAGTCTTAAAAAGTGCGATAAATTCTCATTGCCACAGTTTACTCAGAAAAAAGTATATTACTTTTCACACTGAGTTAAAGGTTGGAAATGAGAATTACACTGTCATACTCAATTGTTAGATACTGGCAGACGAATGATGCCGAATCGATCGCCAAATACGCAGACAACCGAAAAATTTGGCGCAATCTCCGGGATGGATTTCCGCATCCGTAAACGCTGCAGGATGCCAGGGATTTTATCGCTATGGCTCGAGGCAAGGATCCTGAAACTTACTTTGCCATCGAAATCGGTGGTGAGGCCGCCGGAGGTATCGGGTTCTCCTTGCACTCGGATGTTGAGCGCGTCTCCGCTGAGATCGGGTACTGGCTGGGCGAACCGTTCTGGAATCTGGGTATTATGAGCGAGGCGCTGACGTTTGTTACTGGTTATGCTATCGAAAATCACGCATTAACGAGAGTATACGCCGTGCCGTTTGCGTGGAATGTTGCTTCGCACAGGATACTGGAACATGCCGGCTACCAGTTGGAAAGCCGTATGCGCCGGAGCGCTATCAAAGATGGCGAAATTATTGATCAGCTGCTTTATGCGCATGTTACCGGCGATGGCAGACAAAAGGAATTAAGAAAACTCCTCGATGTCCAGTGAGACCAATGTCAATCTATGAAAGAATTACCCGGTCACCCGATATGCCACACGGGGTGGGGTGGTACGCATATTTATTGAACGGATGGTTTGCTTTTAGTAATTTTAGCGCATCAACTTTAACTATTGAGACACTACAAATTTGCGATGGGTGATATGGAAAATACAGGGAATCTCTCCAGCCCGGAGATAAAATATGAGTAAAGCCAAAGAATTATTCCTTGCAGAATTTCTGCAAAAGGAATCCGCCGGTGGTATTGTCCTAATGTTTGCCACCGTGATTGCTATTGTAATCGCGAACACTCCGCTTTATCCCTACTATGAATTATTGATAGAGACTCCGCTCGAAATCAGGATTGGTGCGCTGGAGATTGCCAAACCATTGTTACTGTGGATCAACGATGGACTCATGGCGATCTTCTTTTTTCTGGTCGGACTGGAATTGAAGCGGGAATTGGTGGAGGGCGAATTATCCGAGCCAAGCAGCCTGATCCTCCCCGGCGCTGCGGCCGTCGGTGGCATGCTGGTTCCATCTCTGATATACTTCTATTTCAATGCCGGCGATGCAATCGCCATGAGCGGTTGGGCGATACCTGCCGCCACGGATATCGCGTTCGCATTAGGCATCTTATCGCTGCTGGGGAGCAGAGTCCCGATCGGGCTCAAAGTGTTCCTCACCTCGGTCGCGATTTTCGATGACATTGGTGCTATTTTAATCATTGCATTTTTCTACACTTCCAAGATTTCGTTAATAGCATTGCTCGTTGTCCTTTGTTGTATCCCGATACTTGTTGTGCTCAACAGACGCGGGGTCGAAGCAAAAAGTGTGTATATACTGGTTGGAATCGTAATGTGGGTGGCGATGTTAAAGTCCGGCGTCCATGCTACATTAACCGGTGTGCTATTGGCGATGTTTATCCCGATGAAATCAAAAGAGAACCCCGATTATTCGCCACTGAAAACTCTTGAGCACGATCTTCATTCGGTGGTGGCATTTGTTGTCCTGCCAGTGTTTGCCTTTGCGAATGCGGGTATCCGGTTGGTGGGAATGGGGGGTGAGCAATTGTATCATGATGTTCCGCTCGGGATTGCTCTCGGACTCTTTATCGGAAAGCAGATCGGGATATTCGGTATTTCCTGGCTCTTTGTGAAGACGAAGTTGGCGTCGTTACCGTCAGGAATGTCGTGGAGTTCCCTGTATGGAACGGCGGCATTGTGCGGTGTGGGCTTCACCATGAGCCTCTTTATAGGCTCGCTGGCATTCGAGGAGACTAGCGTTAATCTATTATTCGATGAGCGCCTCGGAATTATCATTGGATCTCTGGCATCCGGTGTTGTTGGGTATCTGGTATTAAAGAGCAGTTTGAAGGACGATGCCAATGCACACCTGGTTTCCTGACAAAGTTGTCGATTTTCTTCCGTCTAACGTACGTGATTACAATAGAGGAGACTAGTCCACACTGGTACCTGGTCTGAATATTAATTTTTGCTCTTGTGCTTATGAATCCAGGTGGAAATTTTATCGAGCACAACGGGCGAAATCGGTACCGTATTTTTATCATAAGCAAAAGGTGCTGCCGGGGTATTAGGCTGAAAAAAGTGATTGAGTCCCGGCAAAATCAGAACCTCATAAGCTGGTGCGCCTGGTCTGCTCCGGAGTATTTCTTTCATCCTGCTCGCATTGCCGTCGGGCGTCACATGTAAATCCTTCTCTCCGTAAATTGCCAGCACGGGACATTGAACCCTTGATAAGGCTCGGACTGGGTCATAGGCTAGGTTATACCTGAAGCCGGGGGAGAGGAATCGCCGGGCTCCGGCATCGATTTTTTCGTCAGGAATCCCGGGATAGTGGCTTCGATAAATTGATCGTATTTGCGATTCCGCCTGTGTATGATCCTGTTCAGTGAGCAGGACAGCAAATACTTCTTCCTGAACAGCCCGCCTCGATGCAATGGCTTCTTCACTCAAGCCCATAGCGCGGCCGGTGTTTCCCTCGTATTGGATTTGGTATTCGTCTCCGGGAAGACCGGGAGTGGCGAGCAAGATCAGCAACGAAATAGGTTGATATTTCGCCGCTGCAATCGAGGCAACCATTCCGCCTTCACTGTGCCCGATAAGACCGACTCGGTTCGGAGTAAACTCCTTAAATGCTTCCAAAAATCGAACGCCCGCCAAAACATCATCGGCATAATTTTCACAGGTACTTATTCGCGGATCGCCTTCCGAAGAACCGACTCCACACTCGTCAAATCGTAACACGGCAATCCCATGCCTGGTAAGACAATCGGCGAGCACATAAAACGGACGATGCCTGCCAACCGAGTAATCTCTGTCGTGAGAACCGCCGCCCGGGATCAACACGACAGCAGGACCGGAATTGGTTTCCTCTGGCCAGGTGACTGTGCCTGCCAGCGTGATGTTAGACTGCATATTTCGGAAAGTCACCTCCTGCACATGATAAGGACTGGGCTGAGAAGTACGTGCCATTCCTGTGGCATTCATCGAGCCGGTTTTTCCGGGAGTAGAAGCGGTCTCATCTGTATGCTTGTTTGTCGGGCACCCAACCAAACAGATCATGAAAATCAGGGACAGGTGCAGTGTAAATGTTTTCATTGTAACGTCCTTCTCCGATTATAAGGAGGGGCTTCCCGGCTCTGGTTCCATCACTGGTCGAAATCAATCACGGATTTTTCATTCCATCCAACCACAACAGCCGGGAGGGTATGTGCCAGGTAGAGTAACCCTCCAGCCAGAACCACATCCACCAGTTGGATGCCAGTAATCGCGAAGGCATAAATAATGACAATACACAGAATAGTAAAGATGCTGTAGGAATATTTCAGTGCATTCAATACCAGGCTGATTTCACGTTCATCGAGTTTCTGTGATGACATGTGAACCATCTTCCAAAATCGAGTCCGTAAAAATGCGCGCCAAAAAGTCCCAATGAAGATGACAACCGATGCGATCCCGGCGATGCTGATCCCCGTTGACCATTGGTGGTATTTCCCGAGATTAAATAATACAACGATGGCAATCAGGCTGAGATAGTTGAGCAACATCCAACCTCTGTTTTTCGTTTTTTGGATAGTTTGATTCATAGTTCACCTCAATTCTTTCTATGGTGTAACTCTTTCAGTTCCTGACTCAATGGCTTCAGTGGTTCGGGGGAGAATATGAGCTCAACAGGCAGGTCGAAATATTCGCTGATTTTAAATGCCAAATCCAGGCTGGGATTATATTCCTCGCGCTCCAAATAGCCAATCGTCTGGTAATTTACTCCTATTTTTTTCGCTAATTCTTTACGCGAAACCTCACGCTCTTTCCTTAATACGGCAATTCTATTATAGAGTTTTCTCGATTCCATCTAAGTACCTGTAATGTGTGAATTAATAATAAAAATACGCATATCTATCCTGTATTTATATATATTTATTGTATATTTACAACAAAATATTATATAAGTCAATAGAAATTTTATTAAAATAATTCATGATTGGTATAGGCAATTCCCGAAATCCGACTTATTCACGCCACATTATTTCAATGGGGTATATTTTATAATCCTCCAGTCACTGTGAAAAAAAGGAGAACTGCGTCAGTAAATAACCGGGTCTTCTCCAATTATGCTCAATATATATTTATCCTATGTTTGACAAAAATGTGATTAATTTTCATTTTATTAAAAGTATAGCTCGGTAAAAAAAAGGGGTAATCAAAGATAACCGGATAAGAACTACTTACATATCTTGGCAGTTCCCTGTTAAACTATATTATTCAGTTTTATCATTGTTTCTCTACTCCGGAAATAATCCTGCAGGGAGTTGCTATTCTAATGAAGGGGAGGTATAAATAGACATGAATAAAAAAACAAAATCTCCACAAATTACCAATATCTCCTGGGGGACCTGTGAGGTCGAAGGGGGTAAAAGGTACAATGATGCCAAACTCTGGCCGGGAGGCTCCCGGGAATGGGACTGGAGTGAGACCGGTACCGGTCACTCGCCGGGAATACAAAAGACTGACGTTGAAGAGTTAGTGGAAAACGGAGCAAAAACCATTGTGCTCAGTCGGGGGCAGGTCGGCAGGCTGCATATTCAGGATTCAACGCTGCAATGGTTGGAGGAACAGGGAATCACGACCCATGTCGCCAAAACGAAGAAAGCCGTGAAAGAGTATAATCGGCTGGCAGAAACCGAGCCAGTGGGAGCGCTTATTCATTCGACCTGCTGATTATTCAAGTCACTCTGAGCCCGTCGAAGAGTGGCTGTTGGATATATTTTTAGGACTATAGACGCGATCCACCACCTTTGTTCAGTTTTTCACTTAATCAATAACACTTTTCTTGACTGACGAAAACTTCCTGCCCGCAGGTATACATAATAGATTCCGCTACCAATAATTTTGCCTGCGTCATTGGTACCGTCCCATTGAACTGTATACGCCCCTGGAACCTGGTTTTCCTTGAGCAGGGTACGAAGTCTATGACCGCGGATATCATAAATTTCCAGTAGAACATCAGATTGCTCGGCGAGGTGGTAAGGAATTGCAGTCGTCGCATTAAACGGATTCGGGTAGTTCTGGAGCAGTCTGAATTCCCCGGGGATATCCAAGCCGTTGTCCGCCACATCGGTTATCTCTTCCACCAGTGATAATTTGATCGCATCCGCCCGGAGTACGTCTCCCACAGTACTTTGGCCGGTATCGATGACTTCCACTTCTACTTTTTGACCTGTGTAAAAAGTATATTCGCCGATGGGAGCCCAACTACCGCTGCCCGTATTCTGGTTCAGTATCACCGTATCCCGCGGTACTCCATCTACACGGATAACGTACATGGCATTGTCAGTGGCATTCACGGTAGAGGGAACTATCTCAAGCACCTCGTAGATACCTGTCCTGCCAAGATGCACTGTAAAGGTTGCCCGCGCCCTTGGCGATTGATTGAGCCAGGCGTACCGGCTTGACGGTCCATACGCCTGAGCAACGCTGGTGCGCCAGCTACCGAATTCAGTATACAGGGTCGAATCTTCGTTATCGGTTACCGTGAAGAAGGGCTGGACATTGGCGGTGATGGGTATCACCAATTCCGGGTCCCGTGGGTCGTCACTGAAAATGTGTATGCTGTCAGTGAGTGACTCAATGGATTCATGATAGAGCTCAAGTGAAATACTGGATTGTCCCATTGGTGAAATTGTGATTGGGTAGCTCTCCCTGATCGCAAGAGAAGGATGCTCTGCAGAAATATTTTGAACGGTCAAATCGGCATATCCGTGGTTTTCGATGACCAGTTCTGTCCTAACGGTATCATCCTGGCTGACTTCGCCAAAATCGATCAGTGATTCACCCAGGTAAAGGTGCCGTTCCCTCACCAGCGGCGTAACCCTCAGGACATCAGTGCTCATCTGAATGGATTCCTGGCTATCTGCGGGATTCCGGACAATCATTCGAATTTCGGTTGGTGAGACGTCAGACAGTTCGGTTGTCGCCAGGTAATTCCAATCATTATATTGCGGCGTCCCCAAATCAAACGTATCGGTAATTGTGTTCCCGGAATGAACTTCAAAACTAACGTCCGACGCCGGTACCGAAACTGACGGCATCTGCAGGAATAATCCATACATATAATCATGCGTTATCTCCGGGGTCCATGCTGCGACGGCGGAATCACCGGGAGAGACGGTGGCTATACGGGCGCTCAGTCCCCAGGTGCTGGAAGAAGCATTACCCCAGTGACCGTAAATCTCCTGATAGGTTTGGTCTGTATTATCGATGTAAAGGTCATCCTGGAGGTGCTTTATAAATTTAGTGGCAAGGTTCCCGACCGTATCGGTTGCAGCCACACCAACTTTTGCAATATCATTTGCATTCACCGGAGTTGTGGTTCGCCACTCCTGAGGACCGATTACTTCGCTTTCCAGGCGTTTATACTCCTCGTATCTGTTTTTAACAGCGACAAAAGGCGTGGTCTGAAAGAGGGGCTCATTGGTGGTGATCCTGTAATAGATATCATCTCCGGTTTGCTCTTCGGAAATAGTCACTGCCGGGGCAGTAGTATCGCTTGTACCCAGCCAGCGCTGCATCGCCTCGATTCCTGTACAATACCGGAAGGTCACATCCGGATATTCCGCGCTGACCTGATGCGCCAGGCTGTCGATGATTTCTATGTTTGTCAGGAAGTCTGTTTCCGGCAGATGGCCCCAGAGGCATGCGACCTGATCCTCTCCTGTATTGGCTGCTGCAAATACGGTGTCCATTAAATTATGATACCGCGTCGTATGAAAATGAGCGGACCGCACATTCCAACCCCTGTCCCCACCAGGCAGTTGGTAGTTTTCCTCACTGGGTTGGTACGGCACAAATTCAGACGGAGCCTGAGACCAGTCGTAAAGATTGTCGAGGGGCTCGGTTTCATCGATTCTCACATGAGGATAGTCATTATGCATGCTGAACGGGAGTACCCGGTTTAATTCTTGTTGCCAGGCGTTATCCATATAGTGCCAGCCGCTTCGGAAGGAGACAGGAAACGTGTTTTCCTCGAGCAGGAACTGGGATAAGGTGTAATCCCAGTCATCTTTGCTCTCGAGAAAAGACTTTGCCTGGTTCCAGTAGTACCGGCCATCGTTATTGTAATCTGTCCATACAAAGGTGTGGTAGTGCAGCGATAATTCGTCACCCAATAGTTCGACGTTATTACCATGATATTTTTTCATGAAATACAGTGTCATGATATTTGGGACCGGCATGTCTGTGTTGGTGGCATAACGAAAGATGTTGCCAGCCATCATCCACCATGTCAGTTTCATGGTATTACCAGAGGAATCGACGAACTGATTTCGGAATGACGGATCCATGACACGACGCGCATTTTGCGTAGGATTGGTGTACAATGCCGGATTATAAGTATTGTGATAAGTACCAGTACCCATACCGTCCCATATCGCAGTATCAGAGCCCAATACAAGATAGACTGTTCCTGTTTCGGAGGATAATGCAACGGGAAAAAGCAGGAGCAGAACGATAAACACTTTCAATTTTTGCATAGAAGAAATCCTTGTTTACAATAATTCAACTGCCAGAAAACTAATATCATTTTTCCCGATTGGGTAGAGGTAATTGGCTTTACAGAAATTCCCGGAGGAAAAATTCCGTCGAATTTCATCTGAGGGAAACGTATCTTTGACCTCTCTCATTATCATAAACCTTCACAATTGATACTTCCATGGATTTGTTCTTCTGGATCAGGGAAATTGCGGACTTTCTGTGGGGGCCCCAGATGCTGGTCTTCATTCTGGGAAGCGGAATTTACTTTTCGTTCAGATTGAAGGGCATCCAGTTCAGTCAATTTTTTAACGCTTCCAAAGCGACGATCCGTTCCCGAACGCCAAGCGGTGAGGGAAACATTACGCCGTATCAAGCATTCAGCAGCGCGCTCAGCGGCATGGTGGGCAACGGAAATATTGCCGGTGTTGCCACCGCGATTACCATCGGGGGTCCGGGGGCGGTCTTCTGGATGTGGATCTCTGCAATCATCGGCATGGCGACAATGTATTCGGAATCCCTGCTTGGATTTGAATACCGGCAGCGAGATGAGGATGGTACATATCTCGGCGGGCCGATGGTGTACATCGAAAAGGGGCTCCGCTGGAAGTGGCTGGCGGTGGCATTTGCGGCGGCAATGGCGATAAAGACCCTGGTTGCTACCACATCAGTACAGTCGAATTCCATGTCAATCGTGTTGAAAAGCCAGCTCGATATACCACAAATCCTGTCCTGCATCGTAATCGCACTATTGACATGGATGGTGATCGTCGGGGGCATCAAATCGATTGCCAAGACGGCACAGGTGTTAGTTCCAATTATGACGCTTTTTTATCTCGCTGGCGGCTTCCTGATTATCCTGCTGAATTTCGAAAAACTCGGTCAGGTGTTGTCCCTTATCCTGACCTCGGCATTTACCACTACAAGTGCAGCCGGAGGATTCGCCGGGGCGACCGTTCTAATGGCGCTCCGGTATGGCGCCGCGCGGGGAGCATACAGCAACGAAGCCGGAACCGGTTCGGTCGCTATTATGCATGCCACGGCACAGTCGGATAACCCGGTACGTCAGTCCCTTATCTCGATGATGAGCGTTTTCATCGACACCCTTATCCTGTGCTCACTGACCGCATTTGTAATTCTGCTTTCGGGGCTGTGGAGTGCCGATCTTAATAGTACTGCGCTGACGTCAGCCAGTTTCGCACAGTCCATTCCGGCAGGGCATTGGATAGTTATCGGGGCATCGCTTCTGTTCGGATACTCCACCCTGATTGCCTGGTGTTTCTACGGGGAGCAATGTGCGGCATATATTCTCGGGGATAAAATTAAACGCTGGTATCGCTGGGCGTTCTGCCTGGCTATCCTGGTGGGCGCCACCAGCGAGGCGGAAAATATCTGGAGTATGGGGGACTTGCTCAATGGTATCACCGTGATTATTAACCTCATCGGTATTATAGGATTGAGTGGTATTGTGGTTGCAATTACCGGTAAATATTCAAATACAAGGCTCATAAACGATGAGTGAGGAGATTCTTCACTCCACTCCGTTACGTTCAGAATGACATTTTTTGTTGTTCTTTTATAGCGGATACCAAATACTGTCATCCCCCGGAAGGGATCTCACCAGAGACTCCTTCCGGAGCGTTCCGTTGCACTCCACTCAGAATGACAGTGTGGGTTTGTTTTCCATAAAACGCACAACTCGGTGTCATCCTGAGCGTTAGCGAAGGATCTCCTTTGCAAGGCTCAGGAGCGATGAGTGAGGAGATTCTTCACTTCACTCTGTTACGTTCAGAATGACATTTTTTGTTGTTCCTTTATAGAGGAGACCAATTGCTGTCATCCTACGGAAGAAACTCCGGCAGGGGATCCCAGAGCACTGTGTTCAATATGACTTGGTGGACATTCTTTCCGTTCGTCCCAATCGAAATAACATAGAAATATGAGGGTTCCCACAACGAATTTGACCTACTTCTGAACACACCCATTCGTGCGACATTATCCATCAACTCATGAATTTTTCCCCCGGATAGCAATTTGACAAGTACTCATTCAAATTCCATATTAAAACCAATTGGATTTATAACGGAATTACAACTCAGGGTAAAGCACTTAAAATATGAGCGGAAGAGTGATCCCGACGGATAAAATAATTGCGCGGATAGTCACGGATGACGGCACCTTCCCGAATAACGAGGATCTGCCTGTTCTGATTTACAAAGACCCACGTGATAAAGGGAACCAGATCTCCGCGCGGCATTTTGAAACGTTGTTCGAAAGGAACAACTGGCACAGCGCATGGCGGTATGGTATCTATACTTACCCGCATTATCACAGCACTGCCCATGAAGTTCTGGGTGTCTACAAGGGATCTACGCAGGTACAACTAGGCGGACCACACGGATTCACAACCCGGGTGGAAGCAGGAGATGTTCTTGTGATCCCGGCTGGGGTCGCCCATCAGAATCTCGGCAGCAATGCCGGATTTCAATGCGTCGGCGGATACGCCAACGGTGACCATTGGGACATGAACTACGGTAAGCCGGGTGAACGTCCCCGGGCAGATGAAAATATTGCCGCAGTCAGCCCGCCGACCGCCGACCCGATATTTGGCGGTTCGGGACCACTCGTCGATAGTTGGAATCTCGCAAGCGTGAAATAAATAACCGACAAGAAACACTTCACATAAAAGTTACATACTGCTCCAAATACTTGCATAGAGCCATTCATTCCAGTAATATTATAGTACTCCGATAATACTTTTCCTGTTTAAAGCACTTTTCGATTTCGATAATCAACCGATTTGTGGCGCGCTGAGATTTTCATCGACTCAGATAGTTGAGGAAATAAAAAAGAGCGTGTTAATCTTAGAAAGGTAAGGGGGCTGTTATGAGACTAAATGTCCGGTCGTGCGCTTTATCTACGGGTATTTTGTGGGGTGTGGCAATTTTTTTGCTGACGATCTGGTTTCTGATATTTGGCTACGAGGGAGCAACGCTTGCCAAATTATCAAAGGTGTATCTGGGATACTCAGTTTCATTCGGCGGTGCGATTGTCGGGCTAATCTGGGGGTTCGTTGACGGGGTTATTGGCGGGGGACTGTTTGCCTGGCTTTATAATATGTTCCTGTCCGAACCCGCCCAGGAAGAACCGATGGCTTAACAGATACTAAAAGGAGGTACCCTATGCCAATGGAGCGATTGCGCAATTACCTGGATGATAATGATATCGAATATATCGTTATGACGCATTCCAAGGCGTATACCGCACAGCGAATCGCGGCAGCGGCTCATATTCCAGGCAAGGAAATGGCAAAGACGGTCATTTTGCAGGTGGATGACGATCTGGTTATGGCAGTGTTGCCCGCTCCGGAAAAGGTCAGCTTACTCAAAGTAAAAGAATTGACCGGAGCGGATGAAGTGGATCTGGCATCTGAGAAGGATTTTGGCAATGCCTTTCCCGATTGTGAGCTCGGTGCAATGCCGCCATTTGGAAACTTATATGAAATGGATGTGTTCGTAGACGAAAAACTCGCAGCAGATGACGAAATATTCTTTAACGCCTGCTCCCACCGTGACCTGATACGGATGAAGTATGATGACTTCAACAGGCTGGCGGCACCGCGCATCGGGAAAATTTCAATCCGGGAATAACCGACAAAATTAATCGGAGTGTCTTTCCGGACGTGCGCCCATCAGAAAATACGCAGTTAGCATCGATAGTGTGACCACTATGAAGGTAATTTGAAATCCGACAATGTCGATCAGTACGCCACCGATTACGGGCAATAGCACCTTGGAGAAGTTTAGTGTTCCGTTAATTCCCAGGTAGAGGGTTCGTTGATCTTCCGGTGCTAGATCCAGTAAGTATGGTTCGAATCCGACACGACGCCCGCTCATTACGAATCCCACCAGCACAAAAATGACAGCAAAGATGTCGGGTCCGAAAGGTTGTGCCGCCAGGGCAAATATGGGAATCAGTCCCCCGAGCAGGATGCAGGATCTGACCACCGTTTTCGAGTCCCGTTTATGTGAGATGTACCCCCAGATAATATTTGACGCGATTGCGCCGATAATCTGATACAGCAGGTATTTTCCGACATACGCTTCCTGAATTCCGAAGATATCCTTGGCAAATAGCAGATAAAAGGGGAGGATCATCAAACTGAAGCTCGCCAGGTTTTCAACGATAATAAATCGCAGAAACGTAGGATCCCTGCGGATAATATCAGGCACCTTTACTAAGAAATCACGAAAGCTGTCCCTGGTACCCGGGTCGGTCGTTGATGCCGGTTCCCGGATGAACCAAAATGCACCAGAGGCGATAATCAGGCCGCCAAACCCAATCACCAGCGCCAGACTGTAATTATTCGGGAATCGCATAGAATCCATGGAAAAAATTTTGGCCACGGCGATTCCACCCAGCAGGACGGCCAGACTGCTTACGAATTGCTTGGATGCATACAAATTACCCCGTTTACCCCTCGGAACCAGTTTTCCGATAATATCCGCGTAACTCAAGCCGGCGAATCCACCGCTAAATGAAAAGAGAAAAACCCAAAAAAACAGGCTGACCAGTACCATAACCGGTGAATCGGTGGCAAAAAAATACGTGAACACGGCCATACCGAGAAAGGCAATACCACGCAGGTATATTCCAAGCAGAAGGTACGGTTTTTTGTGTTGCCTGGAGTGCAAAAAGTGACCAAAAAATATGTTGAAAATAAACGGGACCCCCAGCATAATGGCATACAACAATCCGAACAGGGTATTTGAATCGGTGAGGTTATTGACTAATGCCGGAAATATAGTGTTCAGGTCCAGCATGGATTTTGTCAACGCCAGGAAGAACCCATGCCAGATGAAAATCGCGTAAATTGTTGCACGGGTATATTTAGTATTGTGCTGCATACTATCTCTTAGAGCTGTCTGTTAGCAATAGGTCACATTGGATGTAACAATGAAACAGCAGTTGCAACAGACCGGGATTTTCCTAAATTAGTTTCTCCTTATGTAATATACCTGTTTTTTCGGTCGACAAAAGCATGGGAATCGGCTCCAGAACTGTGGGGATCGATTAAATCGAGCATTTAACCCGGAGGACTGCATGCGAGTTATACGCTTTCATTATATATTCTTTTTGATAGTATTCACGATTGCCAATATCTGTATGAGCCAATCGGGTCTGGAACAGGCACAGGCTGCCTACCAGGATGGGAATTATGCGGAGGCCGTGCAGGGATATCGACAGGTGTTGGAGGAGCATCCTGCCAACGCCAGTGCGTGGTTCAGGCTGGGAAGTGCCTATCACGCGCTTGAAAATTACGGGAACGCAATCGGGGCGTTTCAGAAAGCCGATAGCTTGGGATTTTATCCGCAATGCGTCAACTATAATATGGCGTGTGCCTTCGCTCTTTCAGGAAAACCCGATTCAGCGATTTCCCGGTTGCACAAGGCTACTGAACACGGGTATGCAAACGCAGAACACTTGGAATCAGATTCTGACCTGGAATCAGTATGGATTCACCCAGAATACATGAAAGTCGTTGAGCAGGCAAATCGCAATGCGCAGCCGTGTGAATACGATTCTACCTACAGACAACTGGACTTCTGGATCGGGCAATGGGAGGTCTATAATCCCCGGGGACAACTGGTTGGTCACAACCTGATCGAAAAATCATTAAACGGCTGCATGCTCATCGAGAACTGGGAGGGCGTGGATGGATCGAAGGGGAAGAGCATTAATTTCTATGATCCCGAAGCCGGCAAATGGAAGCAACAATGGGTCGGTGCAACAGGGTATATTATTCAATACAGCGGAAATATCATCGATGGTGCCATGCATTTTGCGGGAACGAATATTTCTATGGATGGAGAAAGCAAATTATCCAGGATGACCCTGACACCTGAGGACAACAGCAATGTCCATCAGGTAATCGAACAATCACCGGATGGCGGTGAAACTTGGAATATCTGGTTTGATGGGACGTATATACCGGTAGAGACTAGTCGATGACGGAGTAGTTGAGTTCGGGGAGATTTTTCAGATATCCTGCAATTTTGAAAACGGGTTTTTTTAAAAGAGACACAGACGGAATATCTTGCCGGCAGATCTTTATAAATTTTACGCCGGATTGTTAATTGAGACCAACACATATTCTCTAAGGAGAGGGGCGAATGGACGCACCAGTGTTTTATACAAATTTTGCCGAATGGAGCAAAATAGTTTTTTATGTGGTATTAATGATGTTCGTTGGATACGGTGTATTCCAAAAATATGCACATCATTCCATCTCGTGGAAAAATTGGATCCACCTTGCCGTATTTCTTCATTTTCTGATTGGCGCCTTTTATTCCGGCATTCGCATGGTGACGACTGATCCTGTGGACCATATGATGATCCGGCGCTTCTTCGCCTGGGAAGGATGGTTTAATTTTGCGTGTGCGGCATTTTATTTTTTGCTCCTGCAATATCTTACCGGCACAAACGGGCAATCATCCGGAGAAAGCCTACCCGATAAGAATGTTCGTCGCATCTCCGGCGAATAACTGTGGTTCATCAACTATACCGTGGATTATTCCGTGGTGAGGGGATAGTGATTTGTCCCGGATGATGAAACGCCGACAAGAGTACCGGGTAATCCTGTATGATAATCAGTTATCGCAATGGTTGGAATTTCAGGATTTACTCGGGGTCATTGCCGTCACAAAATCCAGCGATGTTTGGTATGCTCTCAACGTAGTACATGACAAAGTAATCCAGGACCACCTGTTTGCAGCAGGTTTTCTCAGCTATGAAGCTGCTCCTGCCTTTGATGAAGCATTGAAGGTTCGCAATCCAGGTGGATTTCCGACCCTGTCTTTTGGATTGTTCCGGGATGTCCGATATCATAAGCATTTTCCTCTGTGGGATCCTCATAAGTATTCTGTAGGCCCCTGGGCTCCGAATCTTACCGAAGAAGAATACGCCAGCGCTTTGGAAGATATCCGTACACTTTTGGGAGAAGGAGAAACCTATCAGGTGAACTTTTCCTATCGCCGGACGACAAAGTTCGGCGGAAGCGCTGAAGCGATGCTTGTCGATATGCTTCGTGGGCAAACATCCCACTACGGTGCTTTCATTGATTCAGGGGAGTTTATTATCTGTTCGGGATCTCCCGAGTTATTTTTCAGGAAGGATGGCGGTCACCTCCTTTCACGTCCCATGAAGGGGACCAGGAAACGGGGGTTGACCCTTGAGGATGACCGGCGGCAAGTGGATTGGTTATATCACTCCGAGAAAAACCGTGCCGAAAATGTGATGATCGTCGACATGGTTCGTAATGACATGGGACGAATAGCCAAGTCTGGTACAGTCCGGGTGCCGGAATTATATGCCATAGAAAAATACCCCACCGTCTGGCAGATGACTTCCGCGGTGGCATGTGAAACGGATGCCGCCCTTCCAGAAATTTTTCAGGCACTGTTTCCCTGTGCATCTATAACTGGTGCCCCGAAGGTACGTACCATGGTAATCATCGCAGATCTTGAACGATCACCTCGAAATATCTACACTGGTTCAATTGGGTATATTGCGCCGGATGGATCGGCGCAATTCAATGTAGCCATCAGAACGGCATTGATTGATAAGGAGAACTCGACAATTGAATACGGAACCGGTGGCGGTATCGTGTGGGATTCGGATCCCACCGAAGAATATCAGGAATCCCTGCTGAAGACCGCGCAAATCGATAATCCCTGGCCGGATTTTCAACTCCTGGAAACCATTTTATGGGATGAGAAGCACGGTTATTTCTTGCTGAAATACCACCTGAGCCGTTTGCTGAATTCCGCGGAGTATTTTGACTATGACTTCAATGAACCGGCAATAACAGATAAGCTCCAAAGGCTGCAAATGAAATTTACCGGGACAGCATACCGGGTCCGGCTTCTACTGTCAGAGGACAGTGATATCAATCTGGACTGGTCGTTACAAAAACCCGGCAGTGTGGAGTCCCCGGTTCAAATTCGGTTGGCTCCGCGCCCGGTTGATCCGGAGAACAGATTTCTCTATCACAAAACAACGCACCGGTTCATGTACGAATTCGACGCAGGAGATTTCCACTCCGGTGAAGAATTTGTGTTATGGAATTCCAAGGAGGAGATAACGGAAACAAGTATCGCCAATGTGGTAATCCGGTGGCGGGGGAAATTAATCACCTCGCCGGTGAAATGCGGGCTGCTACCCGGGACAATGCGACAATGGCTTATTGACAGGGGAGAAATACTGGAGTATGTCATCACAAAGGCAATGCTAACAGATGCTGAAGAAATATACCTTGTCAATTCCGTGCGGAAGTGGCGCCGGGCGGTTTTGAAGGAATAGAAAAGTATTTGATTGGCTTGTCACCGCAAATCATCTACTTTATTCATAACATTCACTCAATTATTTCCGGAGAGTCATCATGGCCACACTCACTTTTTTCGGCGCCACCGGGACAGTCACCGGGTCCCGAACTTTGCTCGAAATCGCCGGCCAGCAGTTCCTGGTCGACTGCGGGATGTTTCAGGGCAAAAAGAAAAATCGGCTGCGAAACTGGGACCCGTTTCCGATCCCACCCGCCTCGGTCGATTATGTTCTTTTAACCCATGCCCATATTGATCATTCGGGGTATTTACCCCGGTTTTGCCGCTATGGTTTCACCGGAAAAATTCTTTCGACATACGCGACGGCCGATTTGTGTGAAATCCTTTTAAAAGACAGCGCACATCTGCATGAAGAAGATGCAAAATGGGCAAATAAAAAACGGTTCTCCAAGCACGATCCGGCTCTGCCGCTTTATACAATTAAAGACGCGGAACACTCATTGGAATTCTTCGAGCCGTTGCATTACGGGCAGGATTTTTATCCCCGGGATTCAATCCGGATGAAATTCAAGGATGCCGGACATATTCTCGGCTCCTCATTACTGGATGTCAAAGTTGGTCAAAACAACAATACAAGAAAATTGCTGTTTACCGGCGATCTGGGTCGACCCAACCGCCCGGTTCTCAAAGACCCGGTCCAGGTCTATGATGTGGATTACCTGGTAATTGAATCCACCTACGGTGACCGGTTACATGCCGATAACTCTCCATACGATGACCTGGTGCGGGTCATCAATGACAGTCTGCAGCGTGGAGGTGTCCTGGTGATACCCTCGTTTGCTGTCGGTCGCACACAGACGTTGTTATATGTGATCCGGGAGCTCGAAGAGCAGGGGAGGATTCCATCGGTACCGATTTACATCGATTCCCCAATGGCTATCGATGCCACGGATATTTTCAAAAATTACTTGGACGTTTTAAACCTCAATGCCCGGAGAAGAACCCTCCGGAACGAAAAAATATTTCATCCCAAACAGCTCAAGGTCTGCCGGAGCCGCGAGCAGTCCATGGCAATCAACCAAATCAGGGAGCAGGCGATAATTATTTCCGCCAGCGGGATGATCACCGGGGGCCGTATTTTGCATCACATGCGGGAGCGATTGGGGAATCCGGATAACACGGTATTGTTTATCGGATATCAGGCCGCCGGTACCCGGGGACGCACCATTCTCGATGGAGCTGACGAAATTAAAATCCATGGAAAAAATGTACCGGTTGAAGCGAAGATCGAAAATATTTTTGGCTTCTCAGGCCATGCGGATTACGAGGAGATCCTTGCCTGGCTGATGGGATTTAATAAGTCGCCGGCAATGACCTTTATCAATCATGGTGAGCCTGAGGCGTCCGCGGCATTAGGGGAAAGGATCCGAACCCAGTTCGGCTGGGATGTCACTATCCCGGAGTTCGGAAGCAGCTACTCCATCGATTTATGAGGTAATACGCGGCAAACTAAAGGCTGAATTCCAGTCCTTCATAGCCAATGGCCAGGGTTAAAGGGGCATCAGGATAGTTAATGGATTTATACTGATTTGCCTCATCCAGCAAGGATTGGATCGTCTCGTCATCATTTTCCGGCTCATGGTGAAACAGCACCATCTTTTTCACATTAGCCTCAGCGCATAAATCAATACCGATAATAGCCGAACTGTGTCCCCAGTCTTTTTTGTGATGGACAGCTTCGAGCAGGGTATATTGGGAATCGAACGTCAGGATATCAGCATCCTGGAAAAAATCGGTAAACTTTTGCGTATTCTCTCTGGACAGGTCCTTGTATTCCGAATCAGTAGTATACACGAACGATTTGCCACCCGATTCAATGCGATATCCGTAGGATGCACCGGGGTGATTCTGCTCAATCGCCCGGATGGTAACACCGTCTATGGTGAATGTTTCATCCACCGGTATGGTATTGAATTCTTTGGTGCTGGCCATGTCATCCAGATCAACCGGGAAAAACCGGAAATCCTGCTGGGCTCTCAGGCGTTCTTCCAGGTCGGGAAACGGGCTGTGAAATACCAGGTGGGTCTTGGGGAGAAAGGCCGGCGTGAAAAACGGAAATCCCATGATATGATCCCAGTGGGTGTGGCTGATGAAGATATGAATTTCCAGGGGTGTGTCATCCGTGGTCGATTGCTGCAGGTGATTGCCCAGCCGCTTCAGGCCACTTCCCATGTCGAGAATGAATATTTTATCCTGGGCATTCACCTGAACACACGAGGTATTTCCTCCGATAAACTGACGTTTGAGGACCGGGAGTGAATCCAGAAATTGTTTCTGCTTCTCCCGATCTGAAATATCAATCCCCTGGACCCGGCGCAGCAGTTCTAACACTTTTTGCCTGAAATGATCTGCGGAGGGAGGAGTTGGAAGTGAACCACGGACGCCCCAAAACCGGATTTTCATTTTCTTATGTCCTGTTTGAGATCATGGATTGTATCGGCTCGTTTTATTACTGATCAACCATTGCTTATACTACAGTGAGTCGATAAGGATATAAATAAACGAAAATCTTCCCTGAATTCAAATAGAATATTCGTCGGTAAGGGGGGATCACGGGAATATTTCCCGAAAAAGCACGTATATTTGGAGCAAATGAAAAAACCGCCTGGCATTCGACTCTATTACATTTTAACTTCTGAACAGATATTCATATAATACGGAGTGGATGATGGAGAATCTGTTACACAGTATTGAACCGGATAAGGTGGAGGAGATACGTGACCTGCTGGCGGACGTGGATCATATCCAGGATCTGTCGGAACTTTTCAAGGCATTGTGTGATTCGACCCGGCTGCGTATCGTCCTGGCTCTGAAAGAAAACCAATTATGTGTGCATGACTTGGCCCATTTGATTGATACAAGTGAATCCAATACTTCCCATCAGCTGCGATTATTGCGGAATAAAAAATTGGTAAAATACCAGCGCAAAGGGAAACAGGTCTTTTATTCCATCGATGATGAACATATTGCACATTTTCTTGAAGATATCCAGCAACATCTCGGGGAAGAATAAGGACAAACATTAAAACATGTCTGCCTTGTCAGATTTAAGAGATAAAAACCGGCGCAGCCTGGTGCTGGCGTTAACAATCACGGCTATATTTTTTGTTGTCGAGTTGATTGGCGGGATTCTAACGAACAGTCTGGCTTTACTCAGCGACGCCGGGCATATGTTCACTGACGTACTGGCACTCGGAATGAGTGTGTTCGCCATGTGGTTGGCCAGGCGCCCGCCAACAAAGAGTCATACCTTTGGTTATCACCGTTTCGAAATCTTTGCGGCCTTTCTCAACGGTTTAACGTTAGCCGGTATTTCGGTTTACATTTTTTTTGAAGCGTATCACCGATTCCTGGATCCACCGGACGTTGCCGGCTTACCAATGATGGTGATTGCTGTTTTCGGCTTGTTCGTAAATATCGCAAGCGGATATATACTTCATCAGTCCAAAGATGACAGCCTGAACGTCAAGGGAGCCTATTTGCATGTTCTTGGCGATGCCCTCGGCAGCATCGGTGCTATCCTGGCCGGCGTTATTATGTGGACCACCGGCTGGATGTATGCGGATCCGTTGTTTAGCGTAATCATTGGGATACTGATAGTTGTTTCTTCCTGGAGATTGTTACAGGATACCTTTCATGTGTTAATGCAGGGAACTCCCCCGGATATCGAACCGGAGGAAGTGCAAGAAGCGATTGCCGGAATCGATTGCGTTGTCGGAGTCCATGATCTCCATATCTGGACGCTTACAAGCGGGATTAATGCGATGACCGTACACGTCAATGTGGACGAATCTGTTTCTCAGAAATTACATGATGATATTATCAGGAACATTCGTGAATTGGCATTGGAGATGTTTAGTATTCAGCATACGACGGTTCAGCTGGAATTGGATGATAACGGGGATCACCAGTGTATTGTTCAGGCTGATTACCAGTAATTTTACCATATTTTTAGGGAGTGACTACCATCTGGAATGTATTTATCACTTATCTTCCCGGATCCATAATACCCGGAAATATTCCTGTGTGATATACTACTGAAATTTGTACCTTTCTTCTTATGGGAAAAACACTAAAAGAAGGGAAGTTGGTATGATGAGGTTGTATCGTGTTACCGGGTTTTGGTTCTTCAGTATTCTGGTCCTGATACCGGGTTTCCTGCAGGCACAGGATGTCGGGTTGTCCGGACGGATTTACACAGGCTATTATTATAATACCCACACCAATTTTAACGCGTTTTATCTCGATCGTGTCTACCTTGGCTATGCGGGTGAATTAACTTCGGACGTGGACTTCACCGTCACCTCTGATATTGGCCCGGATCTCACCGATGGCGGTTATCAGCTCTTGATGAAATATGCTTTCATTTCCTGGGAGCAAGGGGAGAGTGGTGGATTAAGCCTCGGAATGATCCCGATGAACGCCTTTGATGTTCAGAAGAAAACCTGGGGATACAGATATCTCCGGAAAACGGTAATGAACGACAGGAAATTTGCACCATCCGCGGATCTTGGGGTGGGATATGACTTGCGGTTCTCACGTAAATTTTCTCTCTCTACCGTTATTTCGAACGGGGCTGGTTATAAGAATCCGGAGACCAATGAATTCAAACGGGTACATATTCGACTCTTATATGGTCCGGATAACCTCGGAAAAAGCCGAGGCTTGAATCTCGGCACCTATGCGAGCGTTGAACCCCAGCCCGCCGAACAAAGTCGTTATACCTTTGCCGGATTTTCAGGTCTTCATGTGAGTGACTTCTGGGTGGGTACCGAGTTGGCGTATCAAGTGTTGACCGATTCCGATTGGCAGCATATACTTTATTCTCTGTATAGCCGTTTGGAGGTCGGGGAGAGCGCCACAGCATTCGGGCGAATCGATTACAGTGATGAGGAGGCCCTGGTAGCAGGTGGTACAACACACTTCATTGAGAAAATGCTCATTGGCGGTGTTGAATTCGTTCCGGCGGCCGGGATAAAAATAGCGCCTCATTTCGTCTATTTGCTAGAAGACGACGGAGAAGACAGCCTTGAACTGCGACTCGGAACCGAATTCCGGTGGTAAAATTCTGTGAATGAATTCTACATTCAGTTCGATACCGAAACCGCCGGCGGGCGGTCGGCCACGGATTACCGTACCGAATTCCAGCGAGACCGGGACCGGATTATCTACTGTGCCGCGTTTCGACGGTTACAAGGGAAGACCCAGGTGTTTATGTCCGGGGAATATGATTTTTACCGTACCCGGTTGACCCATTCCATTGAAGTCGCGCAGATCGGCCGCTCTATCGTTAATTTTCTGAATCAACATACACCACATTTTTCCGGTGACTTTTATCTTGATGCGGATTTGGTGGAGGTTGTTTGCCTTGCCCACGATATCGGGCACCCTCCGTTCGGGCATGGCGGAGAAAATGTGCTCAATGAACTGATGAGAAATTACGGGGGATTCGAGGGCAATGCCCAGACGCTTCGTATTATCACCGAAATTTTTTATGAGGCTCAGCAGGGTCGTCGCGGTATGAAGCCGTCCCGGGCCTTCCTGGACGGTATTATGAAGTATAAAATCCTTGAACAGGATATGCCGGAGCCGGAAGAACCGACAAAGTTAAAAACGAAATTTTTGTACAACGATCAGGCGCGGTACCTGGATTTTATTGCCAAAGACATTCCCGATGTGGAATTAGCACAAAACAAGCAAAGCATCGAATGCCAGATCATGGACTGGGCGGATGATACGGCGTATTCGGTCAATGATCTCCTGGATGGTTACAAGGCGGGATTTTTAACCCAACGCAGTATCGAAAGCTGGGCAGCGGATCACAACCTGAGCGCTGAAGAGGAGGCCATTATTGAACAGCTGCTGGGGCAGATTAATAACGAATCCGATTTTGAAATCTACGTGGCCAATAAAGTTGGACAATTTATAGAATCCGTTTCGGTGGATAAAGTGGCAGACCATAGCTGGTCCAACAGGTATAATTATATGCTCCGCCCTGATCCGGAACACGAACAGGAGAGCAAACTGTATAAATCGCTGGCGTTTGACGTGATATTTCAGAGTCCCCAGATCCAGCAGCTGGAGGCCAAAGGTTCAAGGATTCTGCGTCAATTATTCGAAGCACTGGCAGAACGGTATATTGAGGGGAGTAGCCGGTTTAACCTGCTACCCGCCAAAGTCGCACAACAAATTGGAGATGCTGAAAACGATCAGGAGAAAGCGCGCATCATTTGTGACCGCATCGCCGGGATGACCGACGGGTACGCCATCCGGATTTACAAGCGGATCTTTGATCCGGACTTCGGAAGCATCGTTGATTTAATTTGACAGGCAGAGAGAATCTAGGAAAAGTAATAATCTGGGACTGTGTTAAAGTGTTAGGGTGCTAATGTGTTATTGTTATCGAGAGTCAAGTGTCCCCGGTCAAGGTTCTACTAATGGTTTCTTAAGTAATAAACCTCATTTTTATCATAATTTTATGTTAACCCATTGTGTGAAATTGACCAAACCTCGTCAGGATGTATCCACTGTGTCATCCCTCAACAGAGGCTTCTCCCGGAGCTGAGCAAAGCGTAGCGGAGTCGTCCCGGCAGGGATCCCTATGGGGAAGGATCTCCTCACTTTTTGCTCATGAGCACTGCAATGGAGACCCTTCACTTCGTTCAGGATGACAGCACTTAGCATCCTTAATTAAAAAGCCAACCCACAATGTCATTCTGAGTGGAACACAGTGGAGCGAAGAATCTCCTTACTCCACGCTCATGAGTCTTGTTTAGGAGATTCTTCCCCGGAATTGATTCCGTTGAGCGCTCCTGCCCAGAATGACAGGACTTCCAGGCACTATTTCTGTTTATCCCGATCGAAGCGTTGAAAAATTACATTTCACACACTGGGTTATGTCAGAGTGTTGATGTCGCAGGGTGTCAGAGCTTATCCGGTATTTGTTAGCGCTGTTCGCTGTTTAAGTTTTTCTTTTAATCCAAATTCTTTGGTTTTTGAAGTGGACATAAGTTTTCAGTTTCTCTACTTTTTCGGGCTTTGCAAAAACGAAATAATTCACAAGAAGACCTCATACAGGGGCCGTTATTCCCTGCGATAGTCAGGCTGGCAATTCCGCTGGTGCTCGCCAACCTGATGCAGACCGCCTACAACATCATCGATACCTACTGGGTTGGGCGACTTGGCGAAGAGGCTATCGCCGCAATTTCTCTGGCGTTTCCCATCATTTTTCTCATTATCTCGTTCGGGGCGGGATTAACCATTGCCGGGACCGTCCTTATCGCCCAATACACCGGCAAACAGGATCAGGAAAACGTGGATCTGACAGCGGGACAGACGATTATTCTCCTGGTCAATGTTTCAGTGGTGATATCGCTGGTGGGATTTTTTGCCAGCAATCCAATCCTCCGGTTAATGGGCGCTGAACCCGGCGTGCTGGGGAAAGCCACGGTTTACCTCAAAATCCTGTTCGGCGGCGCGGTGTTTATGTTCATGTTCTTTGTCTTTCAGTCCATTTTGCGCGGTTGGGGAGATACAAGAACGCCAATGTGGGTGATGTTCTGGTCGGTACTTGCCAACACGATTTTGGATCCGCTCATGATTATGGGGATCGGCCCGTTTCCAACGATGGGGATCGCCGGGGCCGCCTGGGCGACTATTATTTCTCGTGGTGCGGCTGCGGTAGTTGGCCTGTGGATTCTGTTCAGCGGGAGAAAGTTGCTGCACATCCGGCTGCGTCATCTCTGGCCAGACTGGAAAATGCAATGGCGGCTCATCAAACTGGGTATTCCGGCTTCAGTGGAACAGTCCATCACCGCGCTGGGGATCACGGCAATGATTTTTATTGTCGCCGATTTCGGTACAACGGTGGTGGCCGCATACGGCATTGGCGCACGGATTCTCTCTTTTGTCATCGTACCGGCGTTTGCTATTGCGATGGCGACGTCAACCACTCTGGGACAAAACTTTGGAGCAAATCAACTGGAGCGTGCCGAAAGGGCTGGCTGGATTGGAGCGGGGACAGGATTCGCCGCCTTAACCTTTTTTGGAATTCTGTTGTTCATCTTTGCGGAGCCCGTTACCGCCGTATTTATCAAAGAGAACCCGGATGTCGTCAGCATGGGATCGGAATTCCTGAGGATAATGGCGTTGACGTTTGGCTTTTTTGGATTGCAGCTGGTTTTTAACGGGGCATTTCGTGGAGCAGGACGGACGGCTACTGCTATGGTGATGGCTTTCATTGCTTTTTGGGTAACAAGAATCCCACTGGCATATCTTCTCGCCAATACATTTGATATGGGCCCACGGGGGATCTGGTGGGCGTTTCCAATCAGCATCGTATTTATGGGACTATTGACGACATTCTGGTTTTGGCTCGGCTTCTGGAAAAAGGCAAAACCCGACCGGGAGACCCAGATTAAAAAGCGCATTATCGACGAAACCGAGCTGGATGAAGGTGTTGGGGATTAAGGCGTAATAGGTAATGGCAATTTAATCCATCGAATACCCTGAGTGGTTTAAGTGGTAGCCTTCTCAGTAAATCATTCATCAAAATTCTTCTTGAACTTCATCGCCTTCGCATACATATTCACATAACAGTACCGTGTTCAATACATATTTCGGCAAATCTGCAGAACTGGCAATGAAGGGGCAAAAAACTAAGAGGAGGGCACAATGAGAGTCCGTGATATTCTGAACCAAAAATCCGGAAATATTCAAAGTACGACCCCGGGTACCGCAATAATTGATGCTATACATCAGTTAAACGAACACAATATCGGTTCCCTGCTTGTGTTGGAAGAAGGTAAAGTTGTCGGCATAATGACCGAGAGGGACGTATTGCATGCGGCCGGGAGAGCAACGGAAGAGTGGGTGAATCTGACAGTGGGCGATATTATGACCCGGGATATCATTTCATGTGAGCCGGAGGCTCTGGTGGAGGGTATCATGGCAACGATGACGGAAAACCGTATTCGACATCTGCCGGTACTGGAAGGAGACAATCTGGTCGGGATGGTCTCAATCGGTGACGTTGTGAAAGCACGACTCAAAGAGACGGAAGCAGAGGCATCCCAGTTAAAAGAATATATTCGTACAGGGCGATAGTTAGATGATATCGTAAATAATGTCAACCAGTAACTAGGAGGTTTTTATGGCAGGTAAAAAAATTCTCCAGATTGTGGGTGACTACGGCGAAGATTACGAAATTATGGTACCGTTTCAGGCTTTACAGATGGTCGGGCATACCGTCCATGCCGTCTGCCCGGATAAAAAATCGGGTGACTCGATTGCCACTGCCATTCATGATTTCGAAGGGGACCAAACGTATTCGGAGAAACCCGGTCATAATTTTTCTTTAAATGCGACGTTTAATGATATCAATCCGGCCAATTATGATGCTTTGGTGATTTCCGGTGGACGGGCCCCGGAATACCTTCGCCTGAATGACCGGCTTATTGAAGTCGTACAGCATTTCTTTGAGGAAGACAAACCGGTTGCCGCAATCTGTCACGGAATCCAGATTCTTGTTACCGCACGGGTTCTGGAAGGTCGTACTCTGACAGCCTATCCGGCTGTCGGGCCGGATATCGAAGTGGCTGGTGGTACCTGGACAGATGTTCCACCAAGCGAGGCAGTGGTTGACGGAAATCTGGTGACCTCGCCAGCCTGGCCCGGGCACCAAAAATGGCTGGCGGCATTTCTGGAGTTATTGGGGACGAAAATCCAGCACTAGTTTGCACAGAAATTGACAAAAGCCATCCGGGCACGAACCGGATGGCTTTAATTTTTTGAAAAAGGAATAATGGCAGATGGCAAACAGTGGATCCCGGAAGGTGTGGCAGTGGATTGTTATCATCATTCTTGGCATTCTTATAATCATTCAGTTTATTCCGGCTGACAAAACGAATCCGAATGTCTCCAAAGAGATCGAAACTCCTGATCAGGTGAAATCGGTGTTGGAGAAATCCTGCTTCGATTGTCACTCGAATGAAACAGAATGGCCATGGTACAGTAGTATCGCTCCGGCATCCTGGTTGGTAGCGCATGATGTCAATGAAGCCCGGGAGCATATAAATTTCTCCACGTGGAATAAGTATACCACCGAAGACAGGTTAGGCATCATCGAAGAAATGTGGGAGGAAGTGGAAGAAGGAGAAATGCCCCTTTGGTATTATACCCTTGCCCATCCGAGGGCAAAAATGACGGATGAAGATAAACAAATTCTCAGTGATTGGGTTACTAGATTGACGAAGAAAACGAGCGTTGAATCTGACCCGGACCCGGAAAGTATTGAGTAAAGAAAACGCGTATTCACCCTGGAGTCTGTGTTCATCACCTTTCCAGACGTTCGGTCAGACAATAATTGTGATATAGCAGGATTTGGTGTCTTTAATTGAAAAACCACAGAAAATGTTATTCTGAGCGGAGCGTCAGCGGAGTCGAAGAATCTCCTTACTCATCGCTCCTGAGCCTTATTTAGGAGATCCTTCGACTTCGTCCAAAAAACGGACTTCGATCAGGATGACACCGAGTTGTGCGTTTTATAGAAAACAAACCCACCATGTCATTCTGAACGTAACGGAGTGGAGTGAAGAATCTCCTCACTCATCGCTCCTGAGCCTTGCAGTAGTGATCCTTCCCCGACAAATGGGACAGGCGCTCACACTCAGCTCCAGTAGGAGTCCCTTCTGTGGCCTCTTCTAAGGTATGACAGTCCTTTTCCGGCACCTTTTCTGCTGCAGTTTAGACAATTACACACACCAGGAGTAAATCACGAATAGTGTTAACGTCGACTACGCAATTATATCACCTTTTCCCACACAGAATAATCCTGCTAAATTTTCCGTAGATGTCTTAAGCAAAATAAATTACCTTTTGGTTTATAAGAATTTTCACTGAAATAATTACGGTGTCCATGGTAATAAATAGAAAAATCCCGTTAAATATTGCCGGACCAAACGATCCGGTCACCGGTCAGGTTGTGGAGTCCACTCTCCTGACACACGAAGCTAGCCCGAATTATTGTCGGCATTTGGTCATTGATATCAGCGGCACTTCGCTGGTCGGAAATTTCGAACCCGGTCAATCGTTTGGTGTAATCCCGGAGTGGCCGCAAAAACGCGATGACAATACTCTTCGCCTGTATTCAATTGCCTCTCCGAAACGCGGAGAGTTCGGTGATGGGAATACCTTGTCGACCACGGTGAAGCGCATTATCGGTGAGAACGGGGACCAGCACCGGTTGCACCTGGGTACAGCGTCCAATTATTTATGCGACCTGCAGGAAGGGGAAGAATTACTGTTGACCGGTCCTACCGGTAAGCAGATGCTCCTGCCCGATGCGGACCATCGCCGGGATAAGAATTATGTATTCATCGCAACAGGGACTGGAATTGCCCCATTCCGTGGCATGTTGATCGAATTGCTGGAGGATGGGCTTACGGGCGAGGTTCATTTGATATTTGGTGTACCGTACAGCACCGATATCTATTACGAAGCCTTGTTCCGCCGGCTGGAGGCGAAATACCCGAATTTTCATTTTTATACGGCGATCAGCCGGGAAGAGGAAACCGAAGCCGGGAAGAGGATGTATGTCCACGAGCGGATGGCAGCGGAATGGGAACAGATCGGATCCGTATTAAGTGACCCAAATACCTTGTTATATATCTGTGGAATGGCTGGAATGGAGAACGGGGTAAAGTCCCTGCTTTTGAAACACCGGTTATACGATTATTTTCGTGATATACCCGAAGAACTCAGGGAGCCAAATCCTTCGTCCTTATACAATTTCGAAGAATCGGTACGTAATATACGGCCCAATCCGGATCGTATGCGGGTGGAAGTGTACTAGCGGGTAAGAATGCCAGTATTAAAAATATGAGAGGAAAAAATTGACAGCATGGCTGAGAAGAAGAGAATACTGACCGGGGATCGCCCGACGGGGAAAATGCATCTCGGACATTATGTGGGGACGCTGAAAAATCGTGTGCAATTACAGGATGAATACAACTGTTATTTTATCATCGCGGATTTGCATACGCTTACAACGAAACCGCAGAAAAAGTATATCGACGAGCTTCAGGAAAATATCCGCCAGATGGTGTTGGATTATCTCGCCGCGGGCATTGACCCGGAAAAATCCACTATATATCTGCAATCCGCTGTACATGCGGTTTATGAAATGAATCTGTTTTTTGAGATGCTTGTCACCCTGCCACGACTGTCCCGGCTCCCGAGTATTAAAGAGATGGCAAGGAATGCGCATCTTGAAGAGGAAGCCGTCCCGTATGGACTTATCGGATATCCCGTACTCCAGGCCGCCGACATTCTTATGCCCCGGGCACATCTGGTTCCGGTGGGAAAGGATAACGAATCGCATGTGGAGATATCCCGGGAAATCGCCCGCCGGTTCAACAAGTATTACGGGAAGGTATTACCGATTCCCAAGGCAAAAATTGGCGATGTTCCAACCCTGGTTGGTACTGATGGTCAGGCAAAAATGAGCAAAAGTCTGGGGAATGCCGTTTTCCTGTCCGATGATGCAGAGACGGTGCGGAAAAAAGTATTCAGCATGTATACGGATCCCAACCGGGTGAGCGCTGACGTACCGGGCCGGGTGGAAGGGAATCCCGTCTTTATATACCACGATGCATTTAATCCGAATACAGACGAAGTCCATGATTTGAAATCCAGGTACCGGAAAGGGAAAGTCGGGGATGTGGAGGTGAAGAAAAAACTCGCATCGGCGATTAATAATTTTCTCGATCCGATGCGGGAACGCCGGCGTGAATTTGCAGCCAGAGATGGGTATGTCGAAGAAGTTTTATACGAAGGAACACAGCGGATGCGGGGAATTGCAAATGAAACGGTGCACCTGATGAAAGAGGCCATGGGATTATCACAACTGTGGACCTGGATTAAGTCCGGGAAAAAATAACAGAGGCGGGTCAACCATGAAAATCGGGATTGGTGCTGACCATGCGGGATATCGTTACAAGGAGCGAATCAAGAATTACCTGACCGAATTCGGGCATGAAGTTGTTGATTTTGGCACGGATTCTGTCAAGTCAGTGGACTATCCGGATTTTATTCGTCCGGTGGCAGAAGCCGTTGCCGATCTGGACGTTGATCGGGGTATTGTCCTCGGAGGATCCGGGAATGGAGAAGCCATCGTGGCGAACCGGATCCCTGGCGTCCGGTGTACACTCTGCTGGGATGCCAAATCGGCGGAATTCGCACGCAGGCATAACGACTCAAATATGTTGTCACTCGGCGAAAGAATGATGGATGAAGCAACCGCGCTTGAAGTCGTGCGAATTTGGCTTGAAACGGGTTTTGACGGCGGTCGTCATCTACGGCGGATTCAAAAGATCGATGCGAAAAAATCCTGACCAATAAGATGTTGTTACTCATATTTAAATTTTTGTTTTTCTTTGAATTACCGGACCTTGTCAGCTTAAATTATCATGCGAGTTTAAGTATTAATTAGCAGAGCGAAACGTGAGAATTTGACGGTTTGGAATTTTCCGGGACCTTCTCCACGAATCATTGAAAAATCCAATATTTGGTTTGGATTTACATCAATTTGTAAATAAGTTAATCGCCGTGTTGCGGAAGACTGATTGATGAACTGATTTTTGCAGTGAAGCCTGGACAAATTGAATAGTTGAAACGAATGTCGTGGTGATAGGGGTGACCGAAAAAAGTACTAAAGGAGTATCAGTTTGAACTCAGTCTCGTACCTTCCCTTTATAGTATATATTATCGGTGTTGCTGTCGTCGTAGGATTTATGGTCGGTGTCACTTATTTCATGGGCAATCGCCACAAAGATCGCGAAACAGATTTACCGTATGAATCGGGTATCGAGTCCACGGGTACCGCCCGGATTCGGTTTTCCGCCAAATTTTATCTCGTGGCGATGCTCTTTGTTATTTTTGATCTCGAGGTAGTATTTATCTTTGCGTGGGCAATTGCAGGAAAAGACCTGGGCTGGACTGGATACGGAGTGTTGGGTGTTTTTGTGATTATTCTGGTAATTGGCCTGCTTTATGAATGGCGGGTTGGCGCACTGGATTGGATCAGTACCGATAAAAAATATATGCGGATGAAGGAGGTCCAAAAATAGATGCAGCGTATGACAAAAAATCCCGGTTCCGGAGGAGAACCCGCGGAGATAGCGGATAAGTCCTTTGAGGAAACGGTAAAGGAGAGTGTGTTTTTATCACGCCTGCAGGACCTGCTGGCCTGGGGGCGCAGCAATTCGCTCTGGCCGTTTAATTTTGGGCTGTCCTGTTGTTTCGTGGAGATGGCTACGAGTTTAACCAGTCGGTTTGATATCGCCCGGTTTGGGGCGGAGGTTATTCGTGGTACCCCCCGGGAAGCGGATGTAATGGTAACGGCCGGGACTCCTTTTATCAAAATGGCTCCGGTAATTCGACGCCTCTATGATCAAATGATGGAACCTCGCTGGGTTATTTCCATGGGCTCGTGCTCGAATTCCGGTGGGATGTACGATATTTACAGCGTGGTACAAGGTGTCGATAAATTTATGCCCGTTGACCTGTATGTTCCGGGATGCCCGCCTCGTCCCGAAACATTTATGCAGGGACTAGTGATGTTAAATGAGGCCGTGGGGAAAGAAAGACGGCCACTGAGCTGGGTCGTGGGACCCCAGGGCATAGAAAAGGCAGAACGGCCCTCATTTCGTGATCAAAAACGGGAAGAACGCCGCAAGGCAACAGACCTGCCAACCCCGGATCACGTGTAAGCGAAACATCCCTAATTGACTATTCGGAAGAGAAACAGCATTCTATGAACGAACAAGTCTCAATCGAAAAGCAACTCGACCAGAAGTTCGGCGATTCCGTGTTATATCATCAGGCGACCGAAGATGATGTCCCGACCATTTGGGTAGAGAAAGATCGGGCAAAAGAGGTCCTGTCTCACTTGAAAAATGATGTCGGGCAGCCGTATAAAATGTTGTATGACCTGACGGCAATAGACGAGCGGGACCGGCAAAAGCGTGACGGACAACCGGATAGCCAATTTACCGTATTTTACCATTTGATATCATTCGATCGGAACGATGATATCCGCATTAAAGTCCCGCTGGATGATAAATACCCCCATATGGATACCATCACCGATATTTGGCCGGCATCCAACTGGTACGAGCGGGAAGTCTATGATATGTTTGGCGTGACCTTTGACGGTCATCCCAATTTACAAAGAATTTTGATGCCGAGAACTTGGGAGGGGCATCCCTTACGAAAAGAACATCCGGCCAGGGCGACAGAAATGGGGAAGTTCGAACTTCCCGACTGGAAGAGCGACAGGGAGCAACAAGCCTACAAGTTTAAGCCCGAAGAGTGGGGGATGAAGCGGAAGACCGATGATACGGATTTTATGTTCCTGAATCTCGGGCCCCAGCATCCCGGAACGCATGGAGTCCTGCGCATGATATTGCAGCTCGATGGCGAACAGCTCGTCGATTCGGTGCCTGATGTCGGCTATCATCACCGGGGTGCTGAAAAGATGGGTGAGCGTCAGAGCTGGCACACTTATATCCCATATACCGACCGCGTTGATTATCTCGGCGGTGTAATGAACAACTTCCCGTATGTGATGGCAGTTGAGCGGCTGTTGGGAATTGAGGTGCCGGACCGGGCAAAAGTCATTCGCATTATGATGGCGGAGCTATTCCGGATTGCCAGCCACCTGGTGTGGTACGGTACGTTTGCCCAGGATGTGGGAGCGCTTTCACCGGTATTCTATATGTTCAACGACCGTGAACGGATTTTGAAGATCGTGGAAGCAGTCTGCGGTGACCGCATGCATCCCAACTGGTTCAGGATTGGCGGGGTCGCACAGGATTTACCTGAAGGCTGGGAAAAACTGGTCCAGGATTTTGTGGACTACATGCCCAAGCGTTTGAAGGAATACGATTCTCTGGTAATGAAGAACCGGATTTTTAAGGGCAGAACCGTCGATATCGGTACGTATGACACTGAAGAAGCCATTGAATGGGGTGTGACCGGTCCGGGTTTACGGGCGACGGGGCTGGAATGGGATTGGCGAAAGATGCGTCCGTATAGTGGATATGACCAATTTGAATTCGATATTCCGACGGCGACGAATGGCGATTGTTATGACCGTGGTGTGGTGAGGGTGGAGGAAATCCGGCAGAGTCTGCGGATCATTCAGCAGTGCATTGATAATATGCCCGCCGGAGATTACAAATCCGACCATCCCCAGGCGACACCGCCACGTAAAGAACGAACGATGCAGGACATCGAAACTCTGATTAACCATTTTGTAAACGTGACATGGGGACCGCGTGTCCCGGCCGGGGAGGCTATGGTGAGCGTGGAAGCCTCAAAGGGCGTCAATGGGTATTATCTTGTCAGTGACGACAGCACGCGTAGCTACCGGACGCGAATACGGGTTCCGAGTTTTCCGCATATACAGATGGTGCCGCTGATTAGCCGGGGCCATACAGTCGCAGATCTGCTGGCGATTTTAGGCGCTGTTGATTTTGTCCTTGCTGATTTAGACCGATAAGAGAGGAATTGAAAAGAGACGACAGATGTTGAGCCCCGAAGAAAAACATGAAATCGACGAAGAGCTGGAGCATCTTCCGTACAAGGAAAGTGCAGCGATTGATGCCTTAAAAATTGTCCAAAAGCACCGTGGCTGGGTGACGGATGAAGGTCTGGACGACCTGGCCGATTATCTGGATATGTCGGCTGATGCTCTGGATAGTATCGCCACATTTTATAACCTGATTTTCCGGAAACCGGTCGGAGAGCACGTGATCCGGATCTGTGATAGCGTAAGCTGCTATATCACAGGGTACGAAACTCTTCGGGATGCTATCACCGAGAAACTGGGAATCAAACTGGGGGAAACCACCGAAGACAACAAGTTCACATTCCTCCCGATTCAATGCCTGGGAACCTGTGACCACGCCCCCGCAATGATGATCGATGATGACCTCTACCAGGATTTAACTCCGGAGAAACTAGACGAGATTTTCGAGCAGTATAAATAAGAGATGAACATGGATCGACCACTGACACATCATATCCAGCCCGACAAAGAACCGCTTTCCCTGAAAAATTACGAGAGCCAGGGCGGATATCAGGCCGTACAGAAGGCAGTACGCGATTTTGAACCCGTGGATTTGCAAAACCATGTGAAGGAAGCAGGACTCAAAGGTCGTGGTGGGGCCGGATTTAATACCGGACTGAAGTGGAGCTTTGTCCCTATGGGTGCCGATGCTCCAACGCCCAAGTACCTGGTGGCGAATGCGGATGAGATGGAGCCGGGAACGTTTAAGGATCGTCTACTGATGGAATCCAATCCCCATCTCTTTCTTGAGGGAATTATCCTTTCCGCATATGCGATCCAGGCGGAGAAATCATATATATTTCTCCGCTGGGCGTACCATCGGTCTCGTAAACATTTGGAAAAGGCTATTGCCGAGGCTTATGAAAATAATTATCTCGGCGAAAATATACAGGGATCCGGATTTAACCTGGATCTCCATATCCACGTGAGCGCCGGCCGATATATCTGTGGTGAGGAAACGGCGCTCCTGAATGCATTGGAAGGGAAACGCGCGAATCCAAGAGCCAAACCACCATTCCCGCAGACCAGTGGGCTATGGGGCAAACCGACCATCGTGCAGAATGTGGAGACCCTTTGTAATGTGCCGGGTATCGTGAATAACGGTATCAGTTGGTATAAAGATATTAGCAACAGCGAGGAAGATGGCGGTACCAAATTATACGGAGTCAGCGGCAAAGTGAAAAACCCCGGTCTTTGGGAATTACCGATGGGAACGACCTCCCGTGAAATTATCGAAGAACATGCCGGAGGAATGAAAGACGGTCTGAAATTCCGCGGACTGCTTCCGGGTGGTGCATCCACCGATTTTATGGTTGAAGAGCACCTGGATGTACCCTTGGATTACGGTTCCGTGATGGAAATCGGGAGCCGGTTGGGAACCGGAACTATGATTATACTCGACGACCAAACATGTCCGGTGGGGATGATAGAGAACCTGGAGCACTTCTTCGCACAGGAATCCTGTGGATGGTGCACCCCATGCCGTGACGGTCTGCCCTGGACTGAAAAGATTCTCCATGCCATAGAGAACGGGCAGGGGAAGATGGAAGATCTTGACAAGCTGGCTCACCATGCGAAATGGCTGGGTCCCGGGAAAACGTATTGTGCTTTGGCTCCCGGCGCGGTCGAGCCCCTGCAAAGTGGTTTGAAATATTTCCGAGACGAATTTGAACGACACATAAAAGAACAAAGGTGTCCCTGGAGATAAGCTTTATGCCGACGATTTATATAGACGATAAGCCATACGAAGTCAAAGAAGGTCAGAATCTGCTGGAGGCTGCCCTGTCCCTCGGAGAGGACCTCCCGTATTTCTGCTGGCACCCGGATTTAGGCTCTGTCGGAGCCTGCCGGCAGTGTGCGGTGATCCAGTACCGGGATGAGGAGGACACCCAGGGACAACTGGTTATGGCCTGCATGACACCGGCTACTGAAGGGACGCGGATTTCGATCCAGCATTCGGATGCGGTCCAGTTCAGGGAAAATGTTATCGAATGGCTGATGGTCAATCATCCGCACGATTGTCCGGTCTGCGATGAGGGCGGGGAGTGTCATCTCCAGGACATGACCGTTATGAGCGGGCATAATTACCGGGATTTCCGCTTTAAAAAACGGACACATCGCAACCAGGATTTGGGCCCGTTCATCAATCACGAGATGAACCGGTGCATCGCGTGCTATCGCTGTGTGCGCTTCTACCGGGATTATGCAGGTGGTGATGATTTGCAGGCCTTTGCGGCTCATGATCATGTCTATTTTGGACGGCACGAGGACGGAGTGCTGGAAAGTGAGTTCAGCGGCAACCTGGTGGAGGTTTGTCCGACTGGTGTCTTTACCGATAAAACCCTGAAACGCCATTATACACGGAAATGGGACTTGCAGTCAGCCCCATCCGTATGTAATCACTGTGGGCTGGGATGTAATACGATTGCCGGTGAGCGCTATGGTACGCTCCGGCGCATTTTGAATCGGTACAATGGTTCAGTGAATGGCAGTTTTCTGTGCGATCGTGGCCGGTTTGGCTATGAATTTGTGAATAATGATACCCGCATACTGACTCCGGTAATAAAAAATGTCGAAACGCGGCAATTTGAAGAGATAGCACCTGATGAGGCTGTCGGGAAAATTGCAGAGTTAACCAGGGATAAGAACAGTGTTATCGGCATCGGATCGCCCAGGGCATCGATGGAATCGAATTTTGCGTTACGGACCCTGGTGGGCTCCAACAGATTCTCTTCCGGAATGACAAACGCCGAAACCGAGCTGGTGAACCTCTCCAGACGGATTTTAACGGAAGGCCCTGCCCGGTCCGCATCGATAAAGGATGTCGAGAAGGCAGACGCCGTGCTTGTGCTGGGGGAAGACCTGACGAATACTGCTCCCATGCTTGCGCTGGCTGTGCGACAGGCTGTGAGGAACCAGCCAATCGAGAAGGCAAAGCAGGCCGGAATACCGGCATGGAATGATCTGGCAGTCCGGGAGTTGCTTCAGGACGAAAAAGGACCGTTATTCCTCGCTACACCAACCAACACGAAATTAGATGACGTCGCTACCAGCACCTATAATGCTGCCCCGCAGGATTTGGCGCGTTTTGGATTTGCCGTGGCACAATTTCTGTCTGAAGAATCCCCCAAGGTCATTGGGCTTGATGAAGATGTCGAATCGATGGCAAAAAGTGCTGCGGATGCTCTGAAAAGCGCGAAACATCCGGTGGTAATCTCCGGTACCAGTCTTGTCAACAAGGCTTTGATACAGGCTGCCGCAAATGTCGCCTGGAGTTTATGTGCCAGCGGCAAATATGCCGGGATTTGCCTGACAGTACCTGAAGCGAACAGCATGGGTGTGAGCTTCCTGGAAGGTCAGGGGATTGAAGCGGCTTTCGAACAAGCCGACGGTCCGAAAATTAATACCGCTATCATTCTGGAAAATGACCTGTCACGCAGGGTCGACCGAAAAACCTGGCAGCAATTTTTTAAAAATATCGACAATGTGGTGATCATCGACCATTTGGAGACCGAAACAACGGCAAAGGCTGATGTACTGCTTCCGGCAGGAACGTTTGCTGACAGTGACGGCACGTTCATCAATAATGAGGGACGTGCACAACGGTTTTTCCAGGTCTTTGAAGATGAGAGCGCTGTGACAGAATCCTGGCGATGGCTCCGCGAGGTGCTTGAACTCGGGAAAGATACGGATGTCAGCGAATGGACTTCGCTGGATGGTGTGTTCAATGCAATGGTAAAGAGCGTTGCTGGCTTCACCAGTGGGCTTAAAATTGCACCGGATGCGAAATTCCGGATCAACGATCAAAAGATCCCGCGGTCATCCTATCGCTACAGCGGCCGGACTGCAATGAAGGCCAACATAGATATCCACGAAGATAAGCCACAGGAGGATCCGGATTCGCCGCTCAGTTTCTCCATGGAGGGGTATTCCGGACAACAGCCGTCTGCACTGACCACCTTTTTCTGGTCACCAGGCTGGAACTCAGTACAGTCGACTAATAAGTACAAAAATGAGATCGGCGGCGAATTGCGAGGCGGAGACCCCGGTGTGCGGTTAATCGAACCGAAGAAAAATGCATCAGTGAAATACTTCACAGAAATACCGGAGCCGTTTAACCCACGTGAAAATGAGTGGTTCGGTATTCCGTTACACCACATCTTTGGCAGTGAAGAGCTGAGTGCCAAAGCGGAAGGTCTCTCCAAGCGTGTACCGGAGCCATATGTCGCCTTGAATCCTGCAAGTGCGGAGAAACTCGGGCTTCAGATGGAAAGTACAGTCGAAGTAAAAATTAGTAAAACAGAATACACTTTACCGATTACTGTTCACGAAAATTTGCCGGACGGCATCATCGGTTTACCGGTCGGTTTGCCGGAATTTCATGGAATTTCTCTGCCAAACTGGACGAAAATCAGCGGAGTCACTGAGAAATGATTACTTCTGCACATACTGTACTTGCCGCGATTGGGGTATTACTGGGCGTATTCACTATAGCGCCTGGGTTGATTTGGTTAGAGCGCCGGTTGCTGGCTGTTTGGCAGGACCGGTATGGACCGAACCGTGTAGGGCCTTTCGGGATTTTGCAGGTCGTTGCTGATATGATTAAGATCTTTACCAAAGAAGACTGGATTCCCCCGTTTGCGGATAAACCGGTTTTCATCATTGCCCCGACCGTGATTATGCTCAGTACACTGATGTCTTTTGCTGTGGTCCCTGTTGGACCGAATATCGGTGTCATCGATTTAAATATCGGTTTGCTGTTTTTCCTGGCGATGTCATCCATGGGAGCTTATAGCGTGGTCCTGGCTGGCTGGTCCTCTAATAATAAATATTCGCTGCTCGGCGGAATGCGTGGTGCTTCGCAGATGATCAGCTATGAAGTCTTTATGGGGCTGTCACTCCTGGGTGTCGTTTTGATGAGCGGCTCCTTTAACCTGCGTGAAATTGTACTGGCTCAGGAAGGCATGTGGAATATTATTCCGCAATTCTTTGGGTTCCTTATTTTTCTGGTTGCCGGGCTGGCGGAATCTCACCGGTTACCGCTGGATGTCCCGGAAGCCGAAAGTGAAATTATTGCCGGATTCCATTCCGAATATTCCGGGATGAAGTTCGGGATGTTTTTTGTGGGTGAATATATTGGAGTCACCCTCATCTCGGCTATGATTGCCACCTTATTTTTCGGCGGATGGCTCGGCCCGTGGTTCCCGCCGATTGTATGGATGTTGATTAAGACTTTTGTGTTTATTTGCTTTTTTATATTACTGCGTGCGTCACTTCCGCGGCCCCGTTACGACCAGTTGCTTTCTTACGGCTGGAAGGTGATGCTGCCGCTGGCGTTATTAAACCTGATGGTCACCGGCGCCATCGTCGTTGCAACCGCAGGATAAAGGGGAATATAGATGTTTAGTGTACTGCGAAGTATATGGATTATACTCAAACATACCTTCCGGAAGCGGGAAACTGTCCAGTATCCGGATGAAAAACCGGACCTGTCTCCACGGTACCGCGGACGAATCATTTTGTCCAGGGACCCCGATGGGGGAGAGCGGTGTGTGGGGTGTTATCTGTGCGCCGTTGCGTGCCCGGTCGATTGTATCTCCCTGCAGGCAACCGAAGACGAAAACGGACGCCGGTATCCTGAGTTTTTCAGGATTAACTTTTCCCGCTGTATCTATTGCGGATACTGCGAAGATGCCTGTCCGACCTATGCCATTCAGCTGACACCTGATTTTGAAATGGCAGAATACGATCGCAATAACCTGGTCTACGAAAAAGAGGATCTCCTGATTAGCGGTGAAGGGAAATACCCGGGATATCATTTTTACAAGGTGGCCGGTCTCGAGATCGGTGGCAAGGGCAAAGGGGAAGCCCAAAACGAGGAAAAACCGATCGATATTCACTCACTCATGCCGTAGAAATTAAAAACGAGCGATTCACATGACCGTTGTCTTTTACATTGCTGCTGCAGTCGCAATCATTTCAACATTGATGGTAATTACCCGGAAGAATGCGGTGCACGCGCTGCTCTATATGATTGTTTCGTTGTTTGGTGCTGCAATTATTTTTTACTCCATTGGCGCACCGTTTGTAGCTGCGCTGGAAATCATTGTGTATGCCGGGGCGATAATGGTCCTGTTTGTGTTTGTCGTGATGATGCTCAATCTCGGGAAAAGAGCCGAAGCACAGGAACGCCAATGGTTGACCCCTAAAATGTGGATTGGACCGGCGGTATTGGCAGTGATCCTGGGTGCGGAATTTGTATATATCCTGAGTACAGGGCACGTGACTCCCTCGGTGTCAACTGCAGTTGAGCCGAAGGAAGTGGGCTTGGCGCTGTACACCACCTATCTCCTGGGAGTGGAACTGGCAGGAATGCTGTTACTTGCAGGACTCGTCGGCGCCTACCATCTTGGGAAAAAATTGCGATAACACGGGTATGCTGATTATGAGAGAATTTCAATACCGATGTAACAGAGGATGAGAGAAGAACACTTATGGCAATGATTCCGATGGAACATGGGTTAATGCTCGCCGGCATCCTCTTCTCACTGGGGATGGTAGGATTGTTGGTCCGGCGTAACCTGATTTTTATGTTATTATCTATTGAGATAATGCTAAACGCCGCCGGTATGGCTTTTGTAGTAGCCGGGTCACGCTGGATTCAACCGGATGGGCAAATCATGTTTATGTTCATTTTGGCTACAGCGGCAGCTGAAGTCGCTGTCGGCCTGGCGTTAGTGCTGCAACTCTATGATAAATTCAAAACCCTTGATGTAGACGCTGCAAGCAAGATGAGAGGTTGATGTGTTAGAGTTACTTTGGTTTGTACCGACAATTCCGTTTCTGAGTTTTCTGATTCTCGTCTTTTTGGGCGCCAAAATGTCCAAAAAAGCAGCGGCGATAGTTGGCGTTGGCTTCGTCGGTATTTCCGCTGTCATCGCCGTTGCTATTGGTATTCAATTCATGGTGTCGCCTCCGGAGGGTGATGCTTTTACACAGACCCTCTGGACGTGGATTGGCGTGGGAGCCTTTCAGCCCGCGTTCTCATTTCATTTGGATTCGCTCTCGCTGCTGATGACGCTGGTCGTAACGGTAGTCGGCTTCTTGATCCACCTGTATTCCGTGGAATATATGGCCGATGATGAATCGTATGCCCGCTTCTTTGCCTACATGAATTTATTTATTACAATGATGTTGATGCTGGTGCTGGGCTCGAATCTCTTGCTGTTATATCTCGGATGGGAAGGAGTTGGGCTCTGCAGTTATCTCCTGATCGGCTACTGGTATAAAGATCCGGTAAACGGCTATGCTGCCAGAAAAGCCTTTGTCGTCACCCGGATTGGCGATACCGCGATGGCTATCGGCCTTTTCCTCCTGTTTACGCAACTCGGCACCTTGAATATTCAGGAATTACTCGGAAAAGCCTCATTGCAGTGGACAACCGGATCAGGTTATGCTGTGGCAGCTGCAGCTTTATTGCTCGGTGGCGCTGTCGGAAAATCCGCCCAATTACCGTTGCAGACCTGGTTGCCGGATGCTATGGCAGGTCCGACTCCGGTCAGTGCCCTCATCCATGCTGCGACCATGGTTACTGCCGGTGTGTACCTTATTGCCAGAACAAACGTCATTTTTACCCTGGCACCGGCGGTGCAGCTGGCAGTGGCTATTGTTGGCGTGGCGACACTCCTGATTGCCGGTTTCAGCGCGCTGGTTCAGCGTGACATTAAACGTGTTCTGGCATATTCAACCATCAGCCAGATCGGCTATATGTTCCTGGGGCTCGGGGTCGGGGCATATTCCGCGGCTATGTTCCACTTTATGACTCATGCCTTCTTTAAAGCCCTCTTGTTCCTTGCGGCCGGTGCCGTAATCCTGGCACAGCATCACAAACAGGATATGTTTGAGATGGGGGGGCTCAAGGATAAACTCCCAACCACATTTTGGACATTTCTTGCCGGGAGTGCCGCACTTGCGGCGGTTCCGTTGATCTCATCAGGATTTTACAGTAAAGATGCGATTCTCTGGTACTCACTGACATCAAAGAGTGGCAGTGCGTGGCTCTGGCTCGGTGGAGTTCTGGGAGCGTTTATCACGGGGTTATATACGTTCAGGATGGTCTTCCTGACCTTTTACGGCGAATCCAAGACTGAGGTCGAACACAAGCCAGGCTTGTCTATCAAAATACCCTTGGTAGTACTGGGCGTCCTCGCGATTATAGGCGGATTTGTCGAGATGCCGCATTCGATGGGACATTTTGCTCCTCTCGGACACTTCTTGCATACCACGCTGCCGGAAGTTCATGTCTTTCACAAGAGCATCGGGACTGAGGTATTGTTCCAGTTAATAGCTGCTGTCCTCGCCCTGTCCGGGATTTACCTTGCGTATCTGTTTTATCATAAAGAACCCCGGCTGGCACACAAGGTGGCGCAGTATCCCGGCGCACCAAAATTACGGCGATTTCTCTTTTCCGGCTGGAGATTCGACTGGCTGTACGACAAGGTCTTTATTCAACCGTTGCTGTGGTTTACCCGGGTAAACAAACAGGATGCCGTCGATTATATCTACCAGGGAATTGCATATACGTCACAGGGATTTAACATGCTCTTCCGGCAGACGCAAACCGGTAAAGTCCGGTTTTACGCCGCAGGCATTGCTGTCGGGGCAGTGGTAACAATAGCAATAGTGGTGTTCTTATGATACTCGTTTGGTTATTCCTTATCCCGGTCATTGGCGGGCTGCTTGCCTGGATGATTGACAGGCAGAGCAAAACGGCAGCGCGATGGATTTCACTGATTGCTGTCGGACTGGATTTTGCCCTGGCAATCTATTTGTGGATGCAGCATTTCGACCAGATGAGTCTGATGGAACGGGGCAACTGGCTCGTCCAGGTTCAGTACGACTGGATCCCGCAGTATGGCGTCAGTTTTTTCCTGGCGCTCGATGGCTTGAGCCTGTTGATGATTTTGCTGACCGGGCTCCTTGGTATTTTGTCAGTGATGGCTTCTTGGACGGAAATCCAGGAACGCAGCGGCTTTTTCCACTTTAACCTGCTGTGGATCATCGGCGGCATCGTCGGTGTGTTTTTGGCCATGGATCTGTTCCTGTTCTATTTCTTCTGGGAAATGATGCTCATTCCGATGTATTTTTTAATCGCAATCTGGGGTCACGAGAACCGGATTTACGCATCAATCAAGTTTTTCATTTTTACCCAGGCGAGCGGCCTGCTGATGCTGCTGAGTATTCTGGGGTTGTATTTCGTCCATCATAATAATACTGGCGTCTACACGTTTAACTACATGGAATTGTTGGGGACTTCTATTGCCCCGAACGTGGCCATGTGGCTGATGCTGGGCTTTTTCATCGCATTTATCACGAAGTTGCCGGCCTTTCCGCTGCATACCTGGTTGCCCGATGCCCATACTGAAGCGCCAACTGCAGGCAGTGTTATCCTGGCCGGCCTCATGTTGAAAACGGGTGCATACGGGTTATTACGATTTGTATTACCGCTCTTTCCAGGCGCAGCCGCAACGATTGCTCCGTATGCCATGTTTCTGGGCGTTGTGGGTATCATATATGGCGCAATTCTGGCATTCGCACAGAATGATTTAAAACGTCTGGTTGCCTATACCAGCGTGAGCCACCTGGGTTTTGTCCTGCTTGGAATTTTCGCATTTAACGAGATTGCCATGCAGGGTGCTGTCATGACGATGATCTGTCATGGTTTGAGCACAGGTGGACTATTTATCCTGGTCGGCGGATTATACGAGAGAATTCACACCAGAGATATGGAACGTATGGGCGGATTATGGACAACCGTTCCAAAGATGGGAACTGCTGCCATGTTCCTGGCCATGGCCTCGCTGGGACTCCCCGGCTTGGGGAATTTCATCGGTGAAATGCTTGCATTGTTCGGCGCATACCAGGCGAATATCACTCTGACAGTGTTCGCAACTATCGGGTTAGTCTTTGCAACCGTCTATTCGCTTTGGATTATTCAGCGGGCCTTCCACGGAGAACCCAGGGAACAGTGGAATATAAAGGATTTTACAGGCCGGCATATCACGATTATGGCGGTGATGGCTGTCGTTTTGGTATGGCTTGGACTGTATCCCAAACCCGTATTGGATACGGCAAAGCCGGCAATTCAGAAAATTGAAAAATCAGTCCGGGTTCAGACGATGACGAAGACATCATCCCCGATTGAAAATATGACAGTAACGGAATCAAGTGATGTCCTCAAGGTTGAATATGAGAATGAGGAAATGTAATGACAGGTTCGGAATTTAACGCACTACTTCCACTGATTGTAATCGCTGTAAGCGCCCTCATAGTAGTATTACAGGTCGCTATTTACCGCCATCACCTGACCTCTCTGATTCTGACGCTCACCGGATTAGTGATTTCCTTCGTTACGATTTCAATTGCCCGGGCATCGGCGCCTTTGCAGATTACTGCGCTCCTGAAAATCGACGATTTCGGCCTGTTTTTTATCGGGTTGACACTGGTAGCGTCCGTTGTCGTGGCATTATTGACTTACAACTACATGAAGTCCAGAGAAGAGAACAGGGAAGAATTTTTTATCGTCCTGTTACTCGCGGTACTCGGCGCCAGCACGCTGGTGACGAGCACGCATTTCGCTTCGTTGTTCCTGGGACTGGAACTCCTGACTGTCTCGTTGTATGTGATGATCGCATACCTCAGAACCAGCGAACAACCGCTGGAAGCCGCAATCAAGTATCTTATCCTGGCGGCTGCCTCCTCAGCATTTTTACTCTTCGGTATGGCGTTGGTATACGCCGAAATCGGTACCATGGAATTTTCGGTTTTGGGGACAAGACTTGCCGAATCCGGGGGGTACCGGTCGGTATTCGTGTTAATGGGACTCGGCTTAATTATCACCGGCGCCGGATTTAAACTCGCTGTCGTGCCGTTCCACATGTGGACACCGGATGTGTACGAAGGGGCACCAGCGCCTGTGACGGCTTTTGTCGCTACCGTATCAAAAGGGGGGATGCTCGCAGTATTATTCCGGTATTTTATTATGACAGACGGATATAGTTATCAAACCGTCATCATTGCAATCAGTATCATTGCCGTAGCTTCTATGTTCGTTGGTAATTTTTTGGCACTACTTCAGAGAAATGTCAAACGCCTGCTTGCATACTCTTCCATCGCTCATCTGGGATATATTCTGGTGGCATTTATCGCCGGCGGGGAAATGGCCGCTGACGCTATTGCCTATTATTTAGTCGTCTATTTTGTTACAACCCTCGGTGCCTTCGGTATTATTTCACTCCTTTCTGACGGGGGTGATGAGAAAGTCGCCATCGAGGACTACCGCGGGCTGTTCTGGTCGCGACCCTGGCTTGCCGCCGGTTTTACTATGATGATACTTTCCCTTGCCGGCATCCCGCTCACCGCCGGATTCATTGGAAAGTATTTCGTCGTGACAGCCGGAGTGGGATCGGCATTGTGGGGACTGGTAATCGTATTGGCCATCAACAGCGCGATCGGTTTGTACTATTATCTGCGCGTGGTGGTTGCGATGCTCTCAACCTCTGATGAAGCGGAGAAACTTCCGGAAATAACAGTTGGCGGAAGGATAATTCTGGGAGTTTTAAGTTTGGCGGTTCTGTATTTTGGTGTCTATCCCGCACCACTTGCTGACCTAATTCATTCGATGTTCAGCGGATTGATTTGACGATCCGGCATAATTTCGCACTGTTTACCATCGGTTTCTAAATTCCCAAAGCGCAATTGTGGTTATCATCTGCTCGTGGCACCGCGTGTTTTCCAGTTTGTACGATTCTGGGGCAATCCGGTTTAATCCAATTATATTTTTAAAAAAATCTCCTAAAATTTTAAGGAACACTTGCATTTCCGAAATGTATTTAAAAAGATATGACTAAATTTCATAGATAAAGAGCGGAGAAAAAAATACATGGTATCTTTTAATCAGGTTGATCCGATTTTACAAAGTGATAAAGTCCACCCGGACGATTTTGAATTTGAATTACCGGAAGAAAATATTGCCAAGTATCCTTCCGATCCCAGGGATAGCTCAAAATTGTTAGTCCTGCCGAGAACCGGCGAAGCGCCCGAAGAAACCGTATTTACCGATATTACTGAATATTTGGATCCGGGGGATGTACTGGTTGCCAATAACACGCATGTTTTCCCTGCAAAATTTCAGGCGATCAAAGTTGATAACGGTGATCCCATCAATATCTTTCTCGTCCGGGAATTGAATCCAAATACCTGGGAGGCAATGGTCGACCCGGCGCGGAAAGTCCGAATCGGCAACTCTATCCGGTTTGATAATGAAATAGAGTGTGATGTCATTGATAATACGGTATCAAGTGGCAGAGTGCTCCGGTTTGAGGGTGACGGCGAGGTAATTAGAGCGAAACTGGCAGAAATAGGAAATGCCCCGTTACCACCGTACATAAAACGAGATCCTGAACCGGAGGATAAGGAGCGGTATCAGACGATTTTTGCCAAAGAACCGGGATCGGTGGTTGCGCCCTCAGCTGGATTACATTTTACTGAATCCCTGATCGGCAGCCTGGAAGACAAAGGGGTGGATATTGTTGAGATCACCCTGCATTTGGGTCTTGAGGCCTATGAGCCCATCACGATCAGTGATCTGTCCAAATATGATATGCAAGGTGAACGGTTCCGTATCAGTAATGATGCTGTAAACCGGCTGAACAAAGCGAAAAAAGAAGGAAACCGGATCATAGCCGTTGGTGCATCGACTGTGCGGGCGCTCGAATCCACCCAGTATCAAGGGGAAATTATCGTGCAGCGGGAAAACTGGACCGATTTGTTTGTGTACCCGCCGTTCAATTTCCAGATGGTGGATGGATTAATTACCAACTTCCAGCAACCGCGTTCCGCAACTATGATATTACAAAGCGCCTTCTATTACAAGGAGGGCCTCCTGGAGGCATATCAGCACGCATTGAATGACGAATTTCAATTTCTCGGCTTTGGCGATGCCATGCTGATTATCTGACATTTTTTCCCTGGAATTAAATGGAAATTGAGCAGTAAAAGTTACTTAATTCAGTCGTCGACGAGCAACCCGTCAAAAATTGTAGTGTAGATGTCATGCTGAATTTCTTCCCGAGAGTGTGTCTGTTCCAGCAGAAACCAAAAAATCACCGTACTCAGAATCATGCCTTCAATCGAGGCGGCAAGCGTGGCCGGATTCACCGGTTTGAAATCACCGGCAACAATGCCTTCCTTGACAACCGGTTCAACGATAGCGGACCGGGTTGAGTGAATCCGTTTAATATGTTCTTCGAACTTATCCCGGTACCCCAGCACTTCTCTGACCAGGAATTTCGCCAGATTCCGGTGCGTATCGTAATAATTGAACTCAACGTCGATTATCGTCTTTAATTTTTGTATCGGTTGTTTTACCGCCTTGATTGCACGGCGGATTTCCTCCGAGACATCCTGGATAGCAAATTCCACCAGAGAAGACAGGAGATCTTCCTTGCTCGCATAAAACCGGTAGATTGTTCCTTTGCCAACACCCGCCGTTTCGGCAATCTCCTGCATAGTCGTCTGCTGAAATCCCTTCTCCGCAAAGATGTCGATAGCTGTGTTTATTATCTGGCGCTGTTTGAGTTCCATGGGGGACTTGGATTAGTGTTATAGTGTTTATGTGTTACCGTGTTATTGAGTTAGAATATTGCGTACTGCGTAGTACGTAGATAAGCATTTTTAGAATCTCCCTGTCAACCGTTGGTTTTTTCTACGCAATACGTAATACGCAATATTCGGTTTAACATCAAAAATCGATTGTCAAGCGGGCGTAGAGTCGATCAGAGATCATCCTGGAGAAGAGTGAGGCATATCCCCCTTCAAGATGGACTAGCGTCCCACCGAATTCAAGAGCCACTGCATTGCCCAGCGAATATCTGAACTGCGGTTGCAGAAAATAAGATTCGGTTTCAGCATCGTACAGTCCCATGAATTCTATATCGTGAAAGCCGAAGATAGGTTTTGAGACATACCCCATAATCGCCTTCATGTCTTCCTGCTCGGGGGTTTTGCCGGTGTTGTATATCCCTTGTGCAACGAGATATATATCATTGGCAAACCGGTAATCGGCACCGGTGACAATCGTCATCACGTCGTCCAGGTAGTCCTGAGAATATATGCTATACGTTCCCTCAATCCAAAATCCTACATCGCCAGCAGTTCCAATGATGTCCAATCCGATTCGGTTCACTTCGGGATAGATAAAATATACGGTGGCAAGAGTGTCAATCTGAGATGGGTCCTGGGTTGCGAGAAAAATCGATTCTTCTGTCATTTCCTCTTCGACGGTCATGAATTTGTCCCGCCCGTGATACGCACTGAGGGACACGTCGGTATTGAGCAATCCCCGTTTTGTGAGCTGAATACCTCCACTTGTGTTTTCCAGGTTTGGTTCGACTTCGGGCGGAACGAACGGGTTAGCAGGATCCATCGCTACCGAAATTGCGGAGATTGGTATCGACTGATTCATTTCGTGCAATGTCTGCAGGACTGTCTGTTGGATCATTTGTTCCCCGGCGCCAGGCGGCATTTGATGGGACGTAAAAAACGGACTGAGGATCCCGGCAATTTCGATACGTGCCGGCCCGTAATAGCGGGCAGTGGCTGCGATTATTCCCAGTCGCTTCTCTCCGGGTGTAACAATCGTCAGATCATACGGGTTAAAATAGGAGGTCGGGTTTAACTTGTACGCACTACCCCAGGACACGAGCTGCTTGCCGAACCGGTAGTCGATATGGTTGGTGTAATAGTCGACAAATGCCTCCTGCATGAGCGGCGTTATCGTGCCGGTTCCGTACGTATTCATCTCAACGTTCATATGCATCCGGGCGCTTTGCCCGAGCGATTTTTCGAGTACGAGATTGATCCAGTGTTGATGGGCATAACTACTATCATTGCTGAATAGTTCGGTTTCACCCCGATACTGGCCGGCAATTTCCAGGTCTTGGGTGACTCCAGTGGCTGTAAATGCAAAGACAATCACTACGATAAAAAATACACGGTATAATTGTGACATACTTACCTCCCAGCTGTCTCAATTATATAATCAGCATCTTCATATTATAATACGCATATCAATTGTCCGAACTACGACAGAAAAAGTGCCCCCATTGTCATTCTGAACGCAGTGAAGAATCTCCAGGGAAAGGTGATGATCTCTTTCGAGGAGATTCTTCGCCAAGGCTCAGAATGACAGCCTTTCCCGGCACTATTTCTGTTCGTCATGAGAATTTGTATTGAAAAATGCCATTTCCCATTTCCCACAATGGGCTACACATATCCATTACCTTCCCCGTTCCAGGTGTCTGGTGGTGAATATCCGGTCTTCGATTGGAACATCGTATTGCACCTCTTCCAGTTCCAAAACCGTTCTGGAGCCTTTCTCCACATTTTCCATGGTGATCTTTCTGGCAGTCCAATTCCCGTCGACCTGTTCGATTTGCTCGTTGGTCAGCCGTTTTTCTAATGATTCTTCTTCGTTGAAAAACTCGATTTTTGTCGGATACCAGTTTGAGGTGGGGACCCGCATTACCGTGTGATGGTAGGTGATATCCTCATCGAGCGGATCCAAGCGAAGCACATACTCATTGCCATTATATTCCAGAATTTGCGCTTGGTAATCCTCGCCATAGTTCCCACCGCCCAGGATAGTCATATCATTGTAGGAAAAATCCGTTCCCACGAAGCTGCCGCTCTTTTGGCTTCCGGCGATCCTGCGGACGCTGCCGAGCACAGGCATATACAGGTACATTTCCTCGTCGCCATCTTCCTGCTCCAGCGAGAGAAACGCCGTTCCCTCGATATCAGCCGGCTCGGTAAACCGCAGGTAAGATTTCGCCCGACCCTCTGTCTTTTTCATGTAGACAGTTAAAGCACGACTCCGTTTACTGCCGGAGGCGCTGTACAGGTCCATGTGGAGTTGCATCTTTGCGGAGCTGGCATCGATGGAATTCTCGACCTTGTCAATTACTTGTTCCGCATTTAAATCCTGCGCCGATATTTCGCCTGTGAACAGTATCGTGCATAAAATCATCCCAGCGATGTAAAAACCATTTAGTCTCATAAAATTACTCCAGTATATCCGTTTATCTTCTCATTCGTGTTAATTCGCGTATCTTCGCTCCGGGAGGAGCCCCTTCCGGGGCGGCTTTAAGTTTTGTTTCTAATCTTCTCATATGCTACAATCAGCGACGGCAGCAGCACCATCGCTCCCAAAAAAGAGACTACCATTGTAATGGATGAAAGCAGTCCGAACATGCGGAGCGGGGGAAAGGTGGAAAACAGGAGCACCAAAAAGCCTGCGGTCACGGCGAACGCATTGAAGTAGTTTGCCCGTCCCACCGTGTGTATAGCCTTTTCGAGTGCCGCCTCGGTATCTCCGTTCTTCTCGGACTCTTCCTGGTATCTGGTGTAAAAATGAATGCTGTAGTCAATACCGATCCCGACGGCGACGCTGGCGATCATGCTGGTTGCCACATCCAGGGGTATAGAACTCCAGCCCATGATCCCGAAATTGACAAGGACGGTTACCGCGATGGGAATGCTGCAAAACAGCCCTTTCCGGGGGGACTTCAACAGCAGGCTCGTAACAATAAATGCGAACAGCACGGCGGAAATAAGGCTCCGAATCTGGCTTGAGAGAATCAAGTCCATGAGCTGTTCGCCCAGTACCGGGACACCGGTGACTGTAACTTCCACATTTCGGTCGCCAAAATAGTGCGTTAAAAGACTGTCGACCTCTGCCAAAATAGACTTCGTCACTGTGCTCTGGGTGCTTCCATTCATCACCCGGATCCGCATCTCCTGGTGATCGAAATCGAGGAAGTCCTCGAGAATAGCGTCGTCATCTGATTCCAGCAGCAGGAGATACTGGGCAATGCCTGATTCGGGTAGCTTGTTATAGGCGGGATCATTGCCGTGGAGCGCCTTGTTTTCCTCCTCAAGCAAGTCAACAACTGACATCGGATGAGCGAGTTGATCTATAGACCCAACTTCCTGCTGGAATTGCTTGACTACCCGTAAAAATTCGGGATCTTCGATACCATTCGGCTCCCCGGTATCGATTATGATTTCCAGCGCACTGGCGCCGCCGAATTCCTCGTTCACCAGGTCGTGCGCTTCGACAAGTTCACTCTTCTTTGGAAAGAAGGTGATGTAATTGGTCTCCGGCTGGATAGATGGGATGACCCATATCGATAATCCCAGAATAACCAACACGCCGAGAATTACTACCGATGACCGGTTACGGACAAGATCAGAGATGCCTCCAAGGAAGAAATCCAGCCATCTGCGTTCTCTGGCGGAGTGAAAATTTTCGGGTTTCCGGAGTACCAGAAGTGACGCCGGCAGGAAGGTGATAGACACGACTAGCGCAATGACGATACCGAATGCCGTAAGTAACCCGAAATCCCGGGTAATGGGCAACTGGGATAATCCCAGCGAGGAGAACCCGGCGGCGGTTGTGACTCCCGCCATCACAATGGCTAGCCCCACGTACAGGATGCTCTCGGAGACCGCCTCTTGCTTTTGGAGACCGTTGTATTGGTCTTCGTAAAACCGGGCGAGGAAATGGATAGCATAGGCACTGCCGACACTGACCAGGAGCACCGGTAATCCTGTACTGATAATTGAAAGAGGTTGACCAAGCCATGCGGAAAACCCGATAGTGCATATCAAACTCACAAAGACAATAATGATGGGCAGGGAGACGCCGCGCTTACTCCGGAAGCCCCAGAAGAGGATCAACATCACGACGATTGTGACGAACGGGAGGAGCCGGATGATATCGCCCTGCATGCTCTCGGCGATCTCCTCAGTGAGGACAGGGCTGCCGGTCAGGTACGTCTCTCCGGGGAAGTTGGTCGATTTCCGGATGCGTTTCATCTCCCGAACGACAGATTCCTGGTCGGAGTCGGAACTCAGCTGGATCAGGATATTCGCATAGCGGAAATCTTCCGAGACAATAGTGCCAATGTACCTGGTATTATCCAAGATTTTCTCCCGGATTCGCTCAGCTGCCTCCGGCGTCTCAGGAAGAGTCGGAATGAGGGAGCCGACTTCTATGGTAAACCCTTCGCCGCGGATTTCATCAACGTTGGTGATACTGGTGACCTGTTCCACGCCACGGATGTTGCTAAAGGCGGTGGTCAGCGAATCGATAAGCCGCAAGCTGGACACGTCAATGATATTGTCATCACCGACCACGAACAGAATATACTCTGAACCCCCGTACTTTTCGCTCACCCGGTCAAAGGTCTCAACCGCCGGATGATCGCCGGGGAACATCTGTTCGATCTCAGTATTGATGGAAATATCGAAGGCATGATACCCGAAAAATACCGTGATAAGGAGGGTAACCAGGATTATGGCTTTGGGATACCGGTGTACGAATTTACGAATCAGTTGCACTTACGATTCCATCTCCAAACAAAATTTTACAGAACTGACTGGTCAGTTCTAGAATATTCTACAAAATTAGTTTGTCATATGCAATGGTTTGAAATGAACTATTTCTCCCCCGATTTTTCCAAGCAGCACCCTCCGTCCCTTTTGCCCCGCGCTGAAGCAAAACGCTATATCAATTCCGGCTATTCATGGGTCAAGTCAGGCTCGGCTCCCTGAGAATTTTCAAACTAGATTATGAATAGCCCCTGGCTTTAGCCAGGGGATCAAGAAATCCTCAATCTAGTGGGGGCTTTAGCCCCATAATACCGCATGCGAAGCTGAAGGGAATAGAGAAAGACCGGGAGGAATTCCATTGACTCACCCCGGGCTATAGCTCAGAAATCCGAGGCTAAAGCCTCTTATCTTTTTTTAAAAACTTTGATCCCCGGCTTAAAAGCCGGGGCTAGTCAAAAAAACCAACAAACTATTCAAGACAGAAAATTATTTGACTGAACTAATTTATCCTGAATTATTCATGAATCGGAATAAATAGACACTTTCGAAGTGTCATAAGATCAATGTTTTCAATTGGGTGGATATGTGTATTACTTGTCCCAAATAGACTGCGTCGGGAGCACGATTGTGTTACATCGATACAATTCCCGGATGTTTCCCCGGGCTTCCATGACTGGCGGAGAATTGGAATCGTCTTACGGAGGGACACGCCATGGCGTGTCCCTGTATAACGGGTATTCTATCCCTTGGTTCGTATGCATTTTCCCGGTTGCAACTAATCCTGACTAGCCCCTGCCTTCAGGCAGGGGGATAAAGCCGCCTGTCCTTCCCGGGGCTTTAGCCCCTCATGCGGTAAAATATCTGTCAGCCTGGCGCGCCCCGTGGCTTTTCCCGACACAACCACAATAAAGCGGGCATCCCGCGGGCGTCTTCAGGCGCTTGGAGACTTCCAGAGGCGTGGTACGGACGCGATAAATAGCGACCCTCCAACGAAATTCAATAGCCAGAGCATGCAATAGACCTCAAGGGCGGTGTATCTACCTATGCTTCCGGCGCACATGGGCTGGAGGACGTATCCTGGTGTTCTCAAAATACTTCGAGGTCTCTGCGACGAGGTCCTTCATTAATTGAAATGAATGAGATGAATTAGTTCAATATTTTGTGTATTGGGTATTGACCTGAGCAAGATAAACACGTATGTTGCTAGTGCGATTTAAGCAGCATAATGTAAAAAGGGGGAGATATGGGATAACACTCCCTTCTGTCCCCTCAGGACTTTTTTACCAATCCCACCATACAGCCTTTCGGTACTCAAGTCGCTTTACACCCTTCCATACGTACATCAGTAGAAATCCCTTTAAATACGGTTTTATTCCGGCTTCGGAGTTTACATTTGTTGCTCTAACCATGAGCCCAAGTCAGACAAACCTATATAGACAAAGAATAAGGCAATATTGGTAAAATAAATGATTTAATGCTGCCTTATTTGAATGGCATGATGTTGATTATCTGATGTAAAACCCCGGACATTCTGGTACTGGCAATGACCGACTACGGGAATACGGAGCTGGGAAAAAGGGCGAAAGAGATATTCGGGGAGGGGCTGTTTGAGAAGCCGGTGGAGAAGGCGGTGCTAGTTAGTAAAATCAAAGGGTATTTTAAAATTAGTAAGGAAGTTTTTTAATGAACGTACGACAGTTGAGGTGCATGAGTATTATAGCGTCGGTTCTTGTCGGTATCCTACCAATTGAACCCTTCAAAGAAATTAGGAGTACCAAAATGACAAATACACAAAGAGGTTTTCTTTTTGTAATCATTGTTTCATTGTGCATCCCCGGTTTCGTTATTCCTCAGGATGAGGTAGTGTGGAGTAGAACTTTTGATAAAACTACGCAGGATGAACTAAATACAGTGTGTCGGTCGACAGATGGGGGATGGATTGCATCGGGTGTCTCTGGTCGTACAGGCTGGCTTCTTAAAGTAGACAGCGAAGGGAATGAGCTGTGGAATAATACATATGAAGATATTGGACGATTCAATTCTGTGTATGTAAACAATAACGGGGAAATATATGCAGTAGGGGATTATGCAGAGGGGATATTACTCAAAATTAGTTCTGATGGCAATATTATTTGGAAGAAAAGTTATGGTTGGGGTGTATTCAAATCAATCCAATCCAATTCGAACAGGAATTACTATTTGCTGGGACAAGATGTACCTATTGGTGCTGAGGGTAAGGGTTGGATTGTAAAAGTCGATTCAGCGGGTGATACAATTTGGACGAATACTTACAAATACCTTAATAGTGGAAATAGCGTTTTTACTTCAGCTGCTATTGCGGATGATGGCAGCTGTGTGGCGGCAGGATATACAGATAATATGGAAGATGGATGGATAGTCAGGATTGATCCCAATGGTAATGAGGTCTGGAATCGAAGCTACGATGGAGGGACTCATAGGGCTATATTTAACGCAATTCAACCCTCAGCAGATGGTGGATGGGTTGCAGTAGGGCAAGCATATTCTGATGGTTGGGCTGTGAAGGTTGATGGCAACGGAAATGAAATATGGAATACCACTATTGATAAAACTGATTCGGAGGAATTAACGGCAATTCAACAATACCCGGGCGGGGGATGGCTTATTGCCGGGTGGACAGAAGTCGGATATCGCCTTGGAAGGTGGGAGGGATGGCTCCTGCAAATTGGTGAGACAGGGGCAATAAATCGGAGTATGACCATAGCAGTAAATGATACTATTGATAAATTTAATTCTCTAAAAACGGTCGAAGATGGTGGATGGTTGGCTGCTGGGAAGAGTTGTTTTGGTGGGGGATCGGACAATTATATAGATGGATGGCTTATTCGGGGGCGAACCCGTGGACCATCCCTCAATACTCCTTTGCCAGGGGATGGGTTCATTCAATTATATTGGAGTCCTCAGCCGGTTCAGCCTTCTGTTTATCGGATTTACCGGAGCACGGATAATACGAATTTCACTTTGCTCGACAGTACCGAAGGAAATCCATCAGATACATCATATATAGACAATTCTGTAGAAAATGGAACCATCTATTATTATAAAGTCACGTCGGTCTTATATCCCTATCCAGAAAGTACCGCCTCGGATACGGTTCATGGAACACCAAATGCTCCACCAGTTTTAACGGAGATTGATGAACAGACAACACTTGAGGATATATCGTTGGATATTACACTGAATGCAACAGATCCTGATGGGAACGATATTAGTTTTGACGCCAGTGCAGGCGGAGGAAACATCACATCTTTAATATCAGGATCCAGCCTTACATTATTTCCTGCTGACGATTGGTTTGGGACCGACTCAATACAAGTCATTGCCTCGGACTACAGTATGAGTGATACCGTGGAATTCGAAGTGACTGTTATCCCCGTGAATGACGCTCCGATAGCTGAGCCAATTGAAAGTACCATTGCCGAGGGAGAGACCTTGCCTATAGAATTAATTGGCTCTCCAGGGCCGGATAATGAGTCCAACCAGAACCTGACCTACCTTGTTACTGCCTTGCCAGAGGAGGGATACATAACGGCAACTGAGGGGGGACCGGTACTAGAGGAAAGCCAGTTGCCTTATTCCATTTCCGATAATACAGTCTATTTTTCACATACGAGCCGTTTTACGAAAACGAATTTCCATTATAAAGTACAGGACAATGGGGGTACAGAAAACGGGGGTAATGATACCTCGGAAGAGCAGACAGTTACCATAACCTTAACATTATCTGCCGAATTTGAAATGCCCACATCAGGTCCTGTGGAGTCCGGCATTACCTACTTTGATTCTGATGAAATTTATGCGGCTGCTTCGGGAGATGCGGTCTATCGATTCGACTCCACGGGATCGACCATTTATACATTAAATGTGAATGGTGATGTCAAGTCATCAACTACGGTGACTTCTAGCCGGGATATTTATATTGCTTCAACTGATTATAATCTGTACTCCTTTAACAATAATGGATTGAGCAACACGGGCTGGCCCATTTCACTTGGAGCACAGGTCACGGCTTCTGTGGCTGTTGATGGGCGTGGCACACTCTATATTGGGACTTCCAACGGGATTTTCCAGGCGATTGCTCCAAGTGGTGAAGTCCAGTGGGGCTATAATGTGGGGGCTCCGGTGTATGCGTCTGCAGCGATTTCTGAAAACAATACGCTTTATATCGTGAACGAGGGCGGACGGGTCTTTGCTTTTAATTTAGAGACGATTAATTCTGACAATGTGGAATACTCCTGGATCTATGAGTTAGGCGAAACGGTAACAACTTCACCAGCATTGGATGGTCGAGGGAACCTCTTTATTGCTTCAACCGAAGGAACACTCTTTAAACTACATGATGACGGTGCCGATGCCCAGGTAGTCTGGGATTATTCGATTGATGGCTCGATTGAATCTTCCCCGATTATTGGGGCAGATTATGGCGTGTATTTCGGTGGGACGAAAAACACGGTCTGTAAAATTGATAGCACGGGCACTCTGGAGTGGATTACCGATGTCGGTTCAGCAGTTCGAAGCACCGGGGCGTTAGCGGAGTTCAATACGAGTGCTGATCGTGTCTATTTTGGTACAGATACCGGTATGTTGCATGCCCTTGCCACTGCTGATGGGAAAATAATCTGGCAGTATAATGCTCAGTCGACGATACTAGGTTCGATTCTCTACGCCGATAATATCGTGTATTGTGGAACAAATGATGGGCAAGTGTTAGCCATTGAGGATACGGAAGTACAATCGGGATTTGCGAAGAGCACAGGAGTTAATCGTGTCTGGCCCACGTTTCAGGGGAATAATGCACGGACGGGACTATTTGGAATGTTACCTTCCATTCCGACAATCTCTCACATTTATCCAGGTGATACAAACAATGATGGCATCGTCAATGCGGAAGATATTCTGCCCATCGGCATCTATTTTCTCATGACAGGCGTTGAGCGGCAGTCAGCGTCGTTCGCATGGTCCCAGCAGCAAGTGACTTCCTGGCCTTTGTATCCGGCGAATTATGCGGACTGTAATGGTGATGGGATTGTGGATGAAAAGGATGTGGTGGCTATTGGTGTGAACTGGGGAAAAACCCATACGGACACGCTCTCCAAAATCCACATTGATCCCACCGATCAGGCACGGCTCGCCAACCACAGGGAAGCATTTCGAACCCTGTATCAGTCGATCCAACATATGGATGGTGAAGCAGGGATGGCTCTGAAAAATATGTTGGAGCGGGTGCTTGAAATAGCACCTCAGGAATACGTGTTACATCAAAACTACCCGAATCCCTTTAATCCGGAGACCAACATTCAATTCAGCCTTCCCGAAGCAACGACGGTAAATCTCGTGATATACAACGTCAAAGGGGAAGTCGTGTCTACCCTGATAGACCATATTAAGATGTCACCCGGTTATTATAATAGGGAGTTTGTTGGGACCGAGTCCAGTAGTGGTGTCTACTTTTATGAATTACAGACTCCGCAATTTCATCAAATCAAGAAGATGGTGTTAGTTAAATAATGGGGCTTCCAATGAAGAAATTTACCGGAATAATTGGAATTTTAATGCTGTCATTGGTCCTGAATACGTGTGACCAAACAACGGAGCCGGCATCCACGCTATCCATTGTGCTGACAAGTAGTGCCGAATCCGTGCAAGCGGGTGATTCGTTTACCCTGTCCATCGAACTCTCAGATATGACTGAAAAGTTTTTTGCCCTCAGTGCCCGGATCACATATGCCCCTTCCTTGGTCAGTCTTGAGCCGAATCAAGACAATTGGATTGGAAATATATGGTCTTCCAATGCGATTGGTTTGCTTAAATCACGCACTGACACCGTGTATCTTTCAATTACGCAAACTGCGGGGGATGGAACCATTTCGGGAAGTGGAAGACTTTGTTCCTTAAATATGACCACCAAAGAAGCAGGAAATGCTAATTTTCAAATTCTTCCGAGTGCTCTCTTTATTTATGATACAAAGGGTGGGGTAATTTCAGTCGATAAAATGGAGTTGGAAGGCAGTACCACTGTTATCATTGAGTAAAGTAGTTGCCCAGAACTTTATCTACTGCTTTTAACAGTGAGATTCTGCAAAAAAATGAGAAGGGTAAGGTTGGCAATATAGATGATTCAAAATTGCCCTGGCATGATATTGATTGTCTGATGTAAAACCCCGGTCATTCTGGTACTGGCAATGACCGGGTATGGGAGCACGGAGCTGGGGAAAAGGGCGAAGGAAAAATTAATAAAACAGGCTAAGCAATCAATATCGAAAAACAGGCAGAGAGATACTACATGCCATTGGCACGGTTAGCCAAAATGCGTCAAACAGCACTATTGCACGATTTAGAAATGAAACAGGTTCAGGACTACAGAGAAACATAGTAAGGAGGGGAGAAATGACACGATACAATCGATATGTCGGAAGCTTGATCATTTTAACCATATTTTTGGTATGGATTGGCTGTGAGGATAAAATTGTGGATACTGATGATACAACCCCACCCACGGTTGCTATCACCTCGCCTGCTAATGAGGCTTTAGTATCGGAACCAGTGACCATTAAAGCATCTGCCACCGACGATAAAGGGGTGGCATACATTTCATTTTTTGTTGACGGGGATTCCCTGGGGACTGATGACACCGAACCGTTTGAACAATACTGGAATGTTGGTTACTGGGCGGATGGAAATGTCCATTCCATCCTCGCCAAAGCCGCTGACGAGGCTGGAAATACCGGGCAATCTGATGTTGTCTCGGTAACAGTCTCGGAAGATGCCTCCCTGGTTCCCGAGCTGGTGAGCCCTGAACAAGGGGCAGTTTTTTATACTGATAGCGTAAAGTTCGTATGGCGGAGTATTCCTCAGACGGCGACTTACGCATTGGAATTAGCCCCGGATAGTCAGTTTGCGGATATTCAGTTTTCTACCAATATCACGGACACCTCTGTGATCGTTACGGATCTCGAATTGAGAAATTACTACTGGCGAGTGCGGGCACAGAACCAGAGGGGGCAATGGACTGACTGGTCGGAAACAAGAGATATTTCAGTATTCAACCTTGTTCCCGAGCTGGTAAGCCCTGAGCAAGGAGCCGCCATTTATACTGATAGCGTAACCTTTGTGTGGCGGAGTATTCCTGGGGCGGTGACTTACGCATTGGAATTAGCCTCCAATGAACAATTTACGGATATCCAGTTTTCTGCCAATATCACGGACACCTCTGTGACTGTGGTGGATCTCGAATTTAGAAATTACTGCTGGCGAGTGCGGGTACAGAACCAGAGGGAGCAATGGACTAGTTGGTCGGAAACAAGATGGATTATAGTATCATCCTGGTGGAGCCGGACCTTTGGGGGAAGTGAGGCTGACTATGGCTATTCGGTCCAGCAGACGACGGATGGCGGGTTTATTCTGACGGGAGTTACGTCTTCGTATGGTGCTGGTGAATCTGATGTCTGGCTCCTCAAGACCGATGCAAGCGGCACTGAGGAGTGGAATAAAACCTTTGGGGGAAGTGATAGGGACGCTGGTCGTTCCGTCCAGCAGACGCTGGATGGCGGGTTTATCCTGACGGGAGTTACGTCTTCGTATGGTGCCGGTAGTTATGATATCTGGCTCCTCAAGACCGATGCGAGCGGCACTGAGGAGTGGAGTCAGACCTATGGGGGAAGTGAGGCTGACTATGGCAATTCGGTCCAGCAGACGGCGGATGGCGGCTTTATCCTGACGGGAGTTACGTCTTCATATGGTGCCGGTAGTTATGATATCTGGCTCCTCAAGACCGATGCAAGCGGCACTGAGGAGTGGAGTCAGACCTTTGGGGGAAGTACTCTCGACGGTGGCTATTCGGTCCAGCAGACAGCGGATGGCGGGTTTATCCTGACGGGAGAAACGTCTTCGTATGGTGCTGGTGAATCTGATGTCTGGCTCATCAAGACCGATGCGAGCGGCACTGAGGAGTGGAGTCAGACCTATGGGGGAGGAGGTGGTGGTTATTCCGTCCAGCAGACGCTGGATGGTGGGTTTATCATGACGGGAGATTCGTCCTACTATGTTGGCTGTAATGTCTGGCTCCTCAAGACCGATGCAAGCGGCACTAGGGAGTGGAGTCAGACCTTTGGGGGGAGTTCTCGCGACGGTGGCGAGTCGGTCCAGCAGACGGCGGATGGCGGGTTTATCATTACAGGATATACACATTCTTATGGTGCGGGTAAAACTGATGTATTACTTATTAAAACGGATGAGGAGGGAAATGCACCGCGGTTGGAGTAAGGGTTTAACTCATTGGATGTAGCAAGTTTTGAAACTGATTTGCCAAACATCGAAATGGGTGAGCCAGCCGTCCGACGGATGGTGGCTTCTATGACACTAAGCTAACCGCACTATGTGTTGCCTTGAACAGCGGTTCTGTTTCTGTAGTGAATGATTTTGACTGGGCTTTATATCATTTGGAAGTATATATTTTTAGACGTGCAGGATGAGGAGCAGGAGTTGCCGGAACAGTTCAGTCTTCACCAAAACTACACTAATCCCTTCACTACCATCAAATACACTTTGCCAAAAGCGAGTAACGTCTCAATAAAAATCTACAACCTCAAAAGTCAACTCATCACCACCCTGGTAAATAAATACCATCAACTGGGCAATTATACCGTGGACTGGAACGCCGCCGGGGAGAGTTCGGGGGTGTATTTTTATCGGATCCGCGCGGGGGAGTATACGGCGGTGCGGAAGTGTGTGGTGTTGAAATAATCGGGACTAAAGCCGCCAGTATTATTTTGGCGCTTTGATCCCCGGCTTAAAAGCCGGGGCTAGTCAGGTTCGGCTCCCTGAGGATTTTTAAACTAGATTATGAATAGGGATCAAGGAATCCTCAATCTAGTGGGGGCTTTAGCCCCATAATACCGCATGCGGAGGCGAAGGGAATAGAGAAAGACCGGGAGGAATTTCATTGGTTCACCCCGGGCTTCCATGCCCGCCGGGGGATTGGAATCGTCTTACGGAGGGACACGCCATGGCGTGTCCCTGCATAACGGGTATTCCAACCCTTGATTCGTATGCCTTTTCCCTGTTATAGCAAATCCATCCCGTTCTATTAATTATTCAGGTTATTCAGGTTACGAATTTTATTGAGTGCTCTTGCCGAAAATCCATATTTTTTTGCCAGCGCAACAGGTTCAATCCAAAGTTTGCATGTCATATTTTCACGGTTCGAGTGTATATGCACAGGTTTGTTACAATCGAATCTATAGAAAAAGAAACGTAAACCATTTGAGATTTGCTTCACAGTTGGCATCTGTAAGTTGTTTCATTATAGAGTTAACATGGTGATTCAATTAAATAAATTTCCGGATTTCTGGCCCTTATTACCTTGTCCTTACTAGTATTTTGAAAAACGCAATTAATGGTAACCCGAGAGAGCCGGTATAATATCTGTTCAGTTTCTGTTGGGTAAACGTCTCACAGGACTATCACCCCAGTATTATTTTGGCGCTTCGATCCCCGGCTTAAAAGCCGGGTCTAGCCAGGCTTGGCTCCCTGAGGATTTTCAAACTAGATTATGAATAGCCCTGGCTTTAGCCAGGGGATGAAGAAATCCTCAATCTAGTGGGGGCTTTAGCCCCATAATACCGCATGCGAAGCTGAAGGGAATAGAGGAAAACTTGGAGGAATTTCATTGGTTTACCCCGGGCTTCCATGCCCGCCGGGGGATTGAAATCGCCTTACGGAGGGACACGCCATGGCGTGTCCCTGCATAACGGGTATTCCAACCCTCTATAGACCGGAGACCCGAGGCTAAAGCCTCTCATCTTTTTTTGAAAACTTCGATCCCCGGCTTAAAAGCCGGGGCTAGTCAGGAAGAAAAATTAACGTGAGAAAGCCAGCTGAATAGCCCCACGCTTTAGCGTGGGGTTCAGAGCACCACCAACCTGACGGGGCTTTAGCCCCATAATACCGCCTTTGCCAGACAGATCTGCGATAGATCGGTACATCCCACGGAGACCTTCAGGCGCTCGCGTGTTGGCTCTCTGTTTTAATTATCCCTTCTGAATCGTACCTTTAAGCACTTATAACTGACAGAAAGAAACACACGAAAATATTTGATTGGAATGCGGAGGTAAGATCACATGGGAAAAAATGTTACCCAAAAACTCATTGGTAATCACATGCTGGAAGGGGAGATGGTTCCTGGTGAAGAAATTGGCATCAGGATCGACCAGACGCTGACCCAGGACGCCACAGGCACCATGGTCATGCTGGAATTTGAAGCCATGGATATCCCGCGGGTAAAGACCGAACTGTCGGCACAGTACGTCGACCATAACCTGATTCAGGAAGATTACAAGAATCCTGACGATCACCTGTTTTTACGGAGTGCCTGTAAAAAATACGGATTGCACTTTAGCCGCCCGGGGAACGGGGTGAGTCATCCGGTGCACATGGAGCGGTTCGGTATTCCCGGTAAAACGTTGCTCGGCTCGGATAGCCATACACCAGCAGCAGGATCGCTGGGGATGTTCTCGGCAGGCGCCGGCGGACTGGAAGTGGCGCTGGCAATGGCTGGCGAGCCGTTCTACGTAAAAATGCCAAAGGTTTGGGGCGTAAAACTCACCGGCGAACTGCAGGACTGGGTGAGTGCCAAGGATGTTATTCTGGAAATGTTGCGACGCCACGATGTGGACGGCGGTGTAGGAAAAGTTATCGAATATTACGGTCCCGGACTGAAAAACCTCAGCGCCATGGATCGGCACGTCATCGCGAACATGGGAACAGAACTCGGTGCCACATCTACCGTATTTCCGGCGGATGACGAAGTCCGCAGGTTTTTGAAGCAACAGGGGAGAGAAGACGACTTCACAGAAATCCTGGCGGACGAGGATGCGGAATACGACGAGTACGAGGAGATAAATCTCTCCGAAGTGGAGCCGCTGATTGCCAAACCAACCAGCCCCGGAAATGTGGTCCCGGTCAGCGAAGTCGCCGGAAAGGAGATTTACCAGACGTACGTGGGATCCTCTGCCAATCCCGGATTCCGTGATTTCGCTATTGCTGCGATGATTGTCGATGGTAAACAGGTCCATGACCGGGTGTCATTCGACGTAAATCCCACCTCAAGGCAGATCCTGGAAAATCTTACCAAAGAGAGTTATCTCGGCAAGTTGATCCGGTCGGGTGCCAGGATCCATCAGGCCGGGTGCAACGGCTGTATCGGCATGGGACAGGCACCGGCTACCGGTAAGATCAGTCTGCGGACGGTTCCACGGAACTTTCCCGGTCGATCCGGCACCAAGGAAGACCAGGTCTATCTCGTGAGTCCGGAGACGGCAGCGGCCTCCGCACTCACCGGGGAAATCACAGACCCGCGGACGCTGGATATGCCTTATCCAATATACGAGGAGCCGGCATCAATCCGGATTAACACCGATATGATTGTGCCACCGGCGGATGATGGGTCACGAGTCGACCTGGAAAAAGGTCCCAATATCCAGCCGCTGCCCGATTTCGATCCGCTGCCTGACACCATCGAAGGTCCGGTACTGCTCAAGGTCGGTGACGATATCTCCACAGATGAGATTATGCCGGCGGGATCGAACATTCTTCCCTTTCGCAGCAACATCCCCGAAATCAGCAAATTCGTGTACTATCAGGTGGATGAATCCTATTACGACCGGGCGATGTCGGTCCGGGACTCCGGTTCGCTGATCGTCGGCGGTGAAAATTACGGTCAGGGATCCAGCCGGGAGCACGCTGCACTGGCACCACGGTATCTTGGCTTGAAGGCAGTGCTTACCAAGAGCTATGCGCGTATTCACTGGCAAAACTTGGTGAATTTCGGGATCCTCCCGCTGACGTTTACAGACAAATCCGACTGGGATTCAATTGACCAGGACGATGTGCTGGCTATCCCCGATGCGAGAGAGGCAATCCAGGCGGGGAATACTGTGGAAGTCGTCAATCAAACGAAGGGTGAAACTTACCAGGCTGAACACGTTATGACCGATCGCCAGGTGGAGATGGTGCTGCAGGGAAGCCTGATTAATGTGGTGAAGGGGAAATAGCGTTACAAGCAGATACACAGGCTCCCGCAACTTTACGCGGGAGTCTGCACGTTATTTTCTGAAATTTTTTATGACTATTAAACTCACTCAGTATCTGGGATTCGCAATGTTTGATACAACTCACCCCCTTCGTCCAGGTAACAGGGGATAGAGTTGTATTTCACCATCCGACCAAACCCATGATTACTCCCAAGATCGTCTGATGGTTCCCATCGCAGCGTACCCTCGAGAACATGTCGTCTCGTGACACGCAGGAGCAGATATTCAATTCCCTGAGTAAAGTTAATAGCCATAATTTTTTTTGTATTCTCCGTCGGATATCGCGTATATTGTAATACCTCATATTTATAACAGGGTCATTATCATCGGTTGCCGGTGATTCTTACATAAAGTCAGCACCGAACAAGTATTAAAAATGGAGGATACCATGGATTTCCATTTAAGCGAAGAGCACCAGGCATTGAAGGAGATGGCATATAAGTTCGCGCAAAATGAGTTCCAGCCGATTGCGGAGGAGTGCGACCGGGAGGAATCTTTCCCGAGGGACTTGGTGACCAAAGGTGCCGAAACGGGGTTTACGAGTATCCTAATTCCTGAAGAATATGGCGGATTGGGTGGCGGCTGGTTCGAAGTGGCGCTGGTCACCGAGGAATTTTCCCGGATCGATATGGGACTGGGACTGGTCGTAATAGGTGCAGGATTTGGTTGTGAAAATATTCTGCTTTTCGGCACCGACGAACAGAAGGAAAAGTATTTACCGAAAATTGCCAGCGGAGAGGTTATTTTTGCCGGGGCATACACTGAACCGGATGCCGGAACGGACGTGGCAGGGACCAGAACCCGCGCAGAAAAACAGGGAGACGAATACGTAATCAATGGGAACAAGATGTTCATCACCAACGGCTCTGTCTGCGACTATATGGTGACCTTGTGTGTTACCCATCCGGATGCGGAAAAACGGACCAGGAAGTACAGCTTGATCCTGGTCGATGCCAATGCGCCTGGTGTCACCCGGAATAAAATCCGGGGGAAGATGGGCATCCGGTCTTCGGATACCGCTGAGATCACCTTCGAGGATGTTCATGTGCCTGCGGAAAACCTGATTGGCGAAGAGGGGAAAGGTTTTTATCACCTGATGCATTTTTTTGATCAGACCCGCATTATGATTGCGGCACAAGGTGTCGGTATTGCCCAGGGAGCGCTTGATTTGGCAACGAAATACACCCAGGAACGCCAAACGTTTGGACAGCCGCTGGCAGCGAATCAGAGCATCCAGTTTACGCTGGCGGAGATGGCAACCAGGGTCGAACTAGCCAGGAATATCACACACAAAGCCGCCTGGATGACAGACCACGGCCACATGGATCCCTCTATAAATGCCATGGCAAAGTATTACACCGGGGAGAACGCTGTCTGGGTGGTGGACAAAGCGCTCCAGATGCATGGGGGATACGGATATATCGACGAATATCCCATCCAGCGATTCTACCGCGATGCGAAAATTCTGGAAATTTACGAGGGGACCAAGGAAGCCGAACTCATGACGATTTCGAGGCGCCTACTTTGATTGATCACTTCACCTGGCTTGCACCATTCTATGAAAAGGTGATTCCTCCACCGGATCCGGATGAAATCCTGGAACTCCTTCAGCCTCACCGGTCCGGTGGGCAATTACTGGACGCCGGAGGCGGAACAGCCAGGGTGTCCGGACAATTAACCGATTATTACGATGAGGTAGTCATCGCCGACCTGAACAGGGCAATGCTCCGGCAAACTAAGGAGAAGCAAAAGGTTCAACCGGTATGCGCACACGTTGAGGCTCTGCCGTTTCCGGATGGATATTTCAGCAATGTCCTGATAATCGATGCGCTGCATCATTTTTGCGACCAAACGGAGTCACTCCGAGAAGCTGTACGTGTCTTAAAGAAGAGAGGACGACTGGTCATCGGCGAACCGGATATTAATAATATCTTCGTGAAGGGTATTGCGTTGTTTGAAAAATTGGCACTGATGCGGAGCAGGTTTCTTGCGCCCGAAGCGATCAAGGGCATTGTTGATTCATTTGGCTTCCACGCAGAAATAACCCGTGACAATCCGTGGAGTGCATGGATTACTGTAGTAAAATAATCTATATGAAACCCGTTGTGTGAAACTGTCAAAACTGCGTCAGAAAGAGTGCCAGAAAGGGCTGTCATTCTGAGCATAAGCGAAGAATCTCCTTGAGAGACGTAACCACCTTTTATTGGAGATTCTTCCCCAGCAGGGATCCCTCCCGGGACACTGCGTTCAAAATGACATAGGGGGCACTTTTTCTGTTCGTTCCGATCCAATTACATTGAAAAAGACCATTTCACACAAAGGGTATATTGAAATAACTAGGAGGAAGTTATGGATGACCATTCCGCCGTTTCAATACAGCATGACCATGGACCGCTCATGACAGAGGACAGGATGAATTTATTCGGGCAATCCTGGTATCAAACGCAGGAACAGAAGGCGGTTGTTCTGATCATCCATGGGATTGCGGAACACAGCAGCCGGTATGCAGATATGGCGCAGCGATTTGTGGAAAACGGATATGTGGTGGAGGCGTTTGATCTCAGGGGGCACGGACAATCGGACGGCCAGCGTAACTACGTACGGCGGTTTGAACTCTACCTGAAAGATGTCCAGGCGAAGCTCAACCAAATAGCGGAACGATACCCGGACAAGCCTGTCTATGTTTTCGGGCACAGTATGGGTGGGCTTATTACCCTGGAATATTACCTGAAGAAAAGCCCTGACTGGGCTGGGGCAATACTGAGCGGTCCCGCGGTGAAAATCAGCGAGGATATCTCTCCGTTCCTGGTGAAAATCTCAGGGGTAATCAGCGCGCTGTTCCCAAAGCTCCCGATCGTTCAGCTGGACAGCAGCGCGATATCCAGGGATCCCGAGGTTGTTCGTGACTACGAAAACGATCCTCTGGTATATACCGGGAAAACACTGGCGAGGACAGGCGCAGAGGTCCTGAAGGCTACCGATTTCGTGCAGGAACGGCTGGGACAGATCCGGTTGCCATTACTGATCATGCACGGCACTGCGGATCAGCTTACTGACCCCGAAGCAAGCCGGGAATTATATACCCGTGCCGAAAGTGAAGATAGCACGCTAAAAATGTATGACGGCTTCTATCATGAAGTATTTAATGAGCCGGAAAAAGAACAGGTATTTGCCGATATTTTTGACTGGCTGGATACAAGAGTGCCTTAGGATTCCTTTGGAGCGCTCATACTCAGAATGACAGGACGTCCCGGCACTCGAATCACTCGAACTTGCATTAAAAAATCCCTTTCCACACAAATGGGGAATTGAAATGTAATTTTCTTTAGTACACTTCAACCGGTTTTATTTTTACATTATTACAACAGAAGAATTTTACACGCGAGTATTGGATAATTCATGAAAATCATAGTCACAGGCGGTGCCGGGTATATCGGCAGTCACACCTGTCTGGAGTTGTTACTGGCGGGGTATGATGTTGTGGTTGTCGACAATTTAAGTAACAGCAGCGAAGAATCACTCAGGCGGGTGCAAAAACTCAGCGGGAAATCCCTGATATTTCATCAGGTTGATCTGCTTGATAAGCCGGCTCTGGAAACGGTCTTTGAGGGTGAGAAGGCAGATGCGGTGATCCACTTTGCCGGATTGAAGGCGGTGGGGGAATCCGTTGAGCAGCCCCTGCGGTATTATCAAAATAACATTATCGGTACGCTGAACCTGTGCGAGGTAATGGAGAAGACAGGGCTCACGAACATCGTATTCAGCTCCTCCGCAACCGTCTATGGTGATCCCGAGACGGTTCCCATTACCGAGGATTTTCCGTTATCCGCCACCAATCCGTACGGACAGACAAAACTCATCATCGAGGAGATTCTGCGGGATTTATACGAAGCGAACAATGCCTGGAATTCTGCCATCCTGAGATATTTTAATCCCGTGGGTGCCCATCCCAGCGGTGAAATTGGTGAGGACCCCACGGGTATTCCGAATAACCTGATGCCCTACATTGCCCAGGTTGCCGTTGGTAAATTATCCAAAGTATCGGTATTCGGTGATGATTACCCCACCAAAGATGGGACCGGGGTCCGGGATTACATCCATGTCGTCGACCTGTCGGTCGGGCATTTAAGCGCACTGGAAAAGCTGGAAGATGATCCCGGCGTTGTCACGTATAATCTGGGGACCGGTCGCGGCTATTCGGTCCTGGAGATGATTCAGGCGTTCCGCCGGGCTTCGGGACAGGAGATCCCGTACGAGATCGTGGAACGACGTCCCGGAGATATTGCGGAATGTTACGCCGATCCGTCAAATGCCGAAGAGGAATTACACTGGTCTGCGGACCGGGGCATAGACGCTATGTGTGAGGATACGTGGCGCTGGCAAAAGAAGAATCCGGACGGGTATGAAAAGCCAAAATAAACGTTGCCATTCTGAGTAAAGCAGAGTGAAAAGGAAAATCTCAATACTCATCGCTCATGAACCCTACAGAGGAGATCCTTCGCTTGCGCTCAGGATGACAGCGACTGGTATCTTCTATAAAAGAACAACAAAAAAGTGTCATCCTGAACGGAGGCTCTATGAGCCCGAGTCGAAGGATCTCCAAGAAAGGTTAAGGAACGATGAGGAAAGTGATCCTGTATCCCGTATGCTATAACTTTACCGAATCTGGACAGGCGCTAACGCTCAGAATGTCATTTAGGCCGGTTTTTGAAGTCTATTTTTCTTTTAACTGCATTTGAAAAATATATGAGGTACGTATGACTTATAGTCCATCCGAATCTAGATATGACAATATGTTATACAGACGTTGTGGACGAAGTGGCATAAAATTGCCTGCGATATCGCTGGGATTGTGGCACAATTTCGGTGGAGTCGATGTGTATGAGAACAGCAGAAAAATAATCCAACGGGCGTTCGACCTGGGAATTACCCATTTCGATCTTGCCAATAATTATGGTCCCCCGTACGGTTCTGCTGAGAAGAATTTCGGCCGGATTTTGAAACAGGATTTTATGCCGTATCGGGATGAACTTTTTATCTCCTCCAAGGCAGGATACGACATGTGGCCGGGGCCATACGGTGACAGGGGATCACGGAAATATCTCATCGCCAGCTGCGATCAGAGTCTGCAGCGGCTCGGACTGGACTACGTCGATATCTTCTACCACCACCGGCCGGATCCTGATACGCCGCTGGAAGAAACCATGATTGCGCTGAACCAGATCGTCAAACAGGGCAAAGCGCTCTACGTCGGGATTTCCAATTATCCGGCGGAGAAAACCCGGAAAGCCGCGGAGATCCTGGAATCGCTGGGAACCCCGTTTCTCATCCACCAGCCCAGATATAACATGTTCGATCGGTGGATAGAGGAGAGCCTGCTGGATGTCCTGGAGGAGAAAGGGATTGGCAGTATTGTATTTTCACCGTTGGACCAGGGGATCTTAACGGATAAATATCTCGTTGATATCCCGGAAGGATCCCGGGCATCCCGGGAAGAATCCTTTTTATCCAGAGATGCTATTACCGAGGAGAAAATGTCCAAAGTCAGGGATCTGAATGCCTTGGCGAAAGAACGAGGGCAATCTCTGGCACAGATGGCTATCGCTTGGATTTTACGCCATAACCAGGTGACCAGTGTGCTGGTGGGGGCGAGTTCTGTACAACAGATTGAAGAAAATGTTGGTTCACTGGATCTTCTGGAATTCAGCCAGGAAGAGCTGGACCAAATAGAAATTATATTGGAGGATTAAACCTGGTTGAGGCAATAAAAAAGAGCCTCAGACTGGTGAGTAAAGTGAGAAAATAGATTCAGTTGGTATCCTTTAATCCCGGACCGGTTTGGTGGCTTCTCCTAATGCGGGGTCCAGGAAAGTCGCCAGGCGCTCTGCAGATCGCCCGATCAGGCAGTAGTATTTCTAAAGAAAATATTTTTTCGTTGACTAGGCTGTTTGATTGTATTCCTGTCAGGACAAAGGGGCCCGAAAAAAACATTGATTCGGGTAACGGCTAAATAAAATAATTAAAGATATCCTCATTGTCGCATCTTTCCGTAAGGATACATTACAGGGCGGTTCTGGTGCGGTGAGGATGCGTCTATCATATTTGAAAGACAGTTTATCGTGAATCAGAATTCACCTGAAAAAGGCCGGTTTTGAGAGACTTTAAGCGGATTCTTATCCTTTTAGGCAAATTTCCGGACAGTATTGGGTAGTATTCTACGGCAGTAACGGCGTAGTTCTTCACCTCTTCTCGATGAAAGGTCGTGGTCACAAATCCCGGAGTGTACGGATGAGTAAATATTTGGTCACCCTGTTCGTATTGACAATAAGCATTTTAATGGTGGTAACTAGCTGTCCAAGTGAGCCGGAACCTGTCGACCGTGAGCCACCTTTGATCTCCTTGGTTGAACCGGATTCAGGTGCGACTATTGACAGCACTATTACACTCAAAGTCGAGACTTCAGATAATGAAGGAGTTACGCAGGTTCGGTTTTACCTCGATAATAACTGGTTGGGTTCATCCGTGGAACCCCCGTGGGATTATATATTTGAACCGGCGGAATACGGTGATAACAATATCCACCACTTTCACGCCACTGCCTTCGACGAAGAAGGAAATTCGGCCAGTTCAAATTTGGTTTCTGTCCGGATTAAAAAACCACCGGTTCGGTTGGAGGTAACGAACGCGTTACTGGTTCCTGTCGGGCTGATATTAAACGGAGAATTCTGGCACACCATTGAAGCCGATTCATTCTGGGCATTCAATTATCCGGAGCCCACAAGAGTTGAAGTTGTTGTGAAAATCGGCCGTGGGAGCAGTGGGTGTGGAGAGAAGTTGGTAGGGACTTTTGAACCAGTAGACCTTATTCATGGTACAAACAAATTATTGCTTTCCCACAGGGCGGAAAATAGCATGATCTTCACTCCGGAGATCGTTAACCATACCGGCTCAGACGGTAAAATGGGAGTGGGAATTGGCACAGAAGAGACTCTGTGGTGTGGCTCCTCAATCAAAAATGATAGTGTACGCAAAGGGTTGGGATATTACCTGCTCAATGCACACGCCGATGTCGTTTTAAGAACAGAGGGTACCCTCCGGGTAAAAAAGTATGGTATTGATTTTTACCAGCAGCATCTCGAACAATATACGGGGCGTCTGGAGTTAGCATTTGAAGATGGAAAATCACTGTCTCAGGACAGTATTCGGGAGCGAAATGCTCATATAAAACAAGCGTCGCCGGTGACTCCAATGACCTGGTAAAGAGAGAAGTAAAAGATTCGAAACCAGGGTAAGCAATCTGGGGGATAAAGTCAGAAGGATTTGTGGATGTAATAAAACACATCCATGAAATAGGACGATGAAAACAAAGTATGCAATTGTGATATTCCTCAAATTAATGAGAATATATTTACCGGTATCCACGGTAAGATGAAATTGAGGTGAATTTCATTGGATCTTCATTCAGGAATCATATATTAACATGGATTTATTGAACCGGACAAATTTTATGACGGAGAGATTAGATGACGTTATCGCGTAAATACTATGGATTATTGCTCGTTTTCATTGTGTTGTTTGCAGGGCAACTGGCTCACGGTCAATTAAATTGGCGCAAAATTGTTAACGCTAACACAAAGGTCGATACCCTGCAGCAAATGGCGATAAAGTATGAACAAGTCTATACGGAAGCGCATCAGCGTGCGCTGGAAGCAGCCCGGCAAAATAACTGGACTGTCAGGGAGGTGTTGGATGATGGGACCGAAATCGAATTGATCGCGCTGACGCCTGACGGGAAACCGATATATTACAAAACCGATAACATCGATGCCGCCCGGACGGTGGCAACCAACAAGGTGTGGCCGGGCGGCGATGCCGGGCTATCGCTGGACGGTTCCGGAATGGTCGTGGGAGAATGGGATGGCGGAGCAGTCCGCTTAACACACCAGGAGTTTGAAGGGCGTGTCTCCCAGGACGACGGCGGTACAAACGTCAGCGGACACGCCACCCATGTTGCCGGTATTATGATCGGTGCCGGTGTGGTGAGCCGCGCAAAAGGGATGGCTTTTCGAGCCAATCTTTCGGCGCATGACTGGAATAATGCCAATGCAGAAATGAGCTCGGCCGCAGCGAATAACCTGTTAATTTCCAACCATTCGTACGGCCTTGTAAGAGGATGGTCCAGGAACGACGGGCAGTGGCGCTGGCACGGAAATCTGAGCATCAGTAACCGGGAAGATTACCATTTCGGGTTTTATTCCAGTGCGACCAGGACATGGGACGAAATTGCTTATAATGCCCCGTATTATCTGATATCCAAGTCAGCGGGAAATGACCGGAGCGACAACGGGCCGGGAGATTCCGGGGACAGCTGGTATTATTACGATAACGGCGATTGGCAGGAACAGAGCGGACCACCCCCAGGCCCCGATGGACCCTATGATTGTCTGACAGATAAAAGTAACGCGAAGAATATTTTGACTGTTGGTGCTGTACACGATATCCCAAGCGGCTATTCTTCTCCTGGTGATGTGAATATGAGCGGTTTTAGTGGCTGGGGTCCTGCAGATGACGGCAGGGTAAAGCCGGATATCGTTGCAAACGGAACCGGTCTGTATTCCTCGATTGCCGACGGCGATGCCGCATACAACAGCCTGTCCGGTACTTCCATGTCATCACCAAATGCCGCGGGATCTCTCATTTTGTTGCAGCAGCATTATATGGATACACAGGATGGGGACATAATGAAAGCGGCAACGTTAAAGGGGTTGGCCTTACATACCACTGATGAAGCCGGCGATTATCCCGGTCCTGATTACCGGTTCGGTTGGGGGCTGTTGAATATTGAGAAAGCAGCCGAAGTCATCTCCGAGAATAATACGACATCGCTCATACGGGAAGAGTCTATTGAAAGCGGTGGAGAATATTCCATTGAAGTCTATGCAGACGGGGCGGAACCGCTCATTGCCACCATCAGCTGGACGGATCCCCCCGGGAAGCCCCCTGCGGCGAGTCTGGATCCGCGCACTCCAATGCTGGTAAACGATTTGGACCTCCGCGCCCACACCCAGGACTCTACATATTACCCGTGGATGTTGGATCCGGAGAACACCGCGGCTCCTGCAACCACTGGCGATAATTACGTCGATAATGTGGAGAAGGTGAAACTGGTAAACCCCACTCCTGGGAACTACCGTATTACAGTGAACGCTGAAGATTACCTGGAAAACGGACCCCAGGATTTCTCGATAATTGTGAGTGGCATTTCCAGAATAGTGGCTTCACGCTTTGAATTACCGATAACCGCAGAGGACGGAACCAATCAGCGGAGTCTTTTCATTGGCGAAGCCCAAACCGGAACTGACGGTTATGACCCGGGTCTGGATGAAATGGCACCGGAACCCCCGGCATCGGGAGAGTTTGATGTGCGGTTCCACGAGGGCAAGCAGGAATTTGTCCGGGATATCCGAAATGCCCTGGCGACCGAAAAGATATTCCGAATGACCTATCAACCGTCTACCGGGAATACTGTTACATTGACCTGGGATACGACAGCTTTTGCGGAATCCGGGAGGAACGCCACCATAGTTGATACCGCAACCCAGGGAGATCAATTTCAGATGAATATGCGTTCCGTGAACGAATTAACAGTAGATACTGTTGACGCCCTGAACGGCGCATTGGATATACTGCTTGAACCGAGCGAAGCAAATCAGGCGCCCCTTATTATCCATAGTATAGGCGATACGCAGGTCCCGCTGAACTTTTCCAATTATCCGGTGGTGGAGCTGGATACGGTATTTACCGAACCGGATAACGATGGATTACTGTATACTGTCACCGGAGCACAGAATATTGCTGCTTCCAGCGAAGGAGCCTCTGTGCTTGTGTCGCCGGAGTTTGGCTTTCGGGGTACCGGGGATATCGCCGTATCAGGATCCGACGGACAATACTCGATCAGCGATACGTTTCGGGTGGAAGTCACACCGGATGTGGGGTTCAGCCTGCCGGTAATAGCCACGAACGGGACGGATTCGATAACATTAAATGTGGGCACTGCGCCCATGGCAACCGAGGGGTTTGATAATGGCATTGATGAAAAAGCACCGCCACCACCGTCCGATGGCGCATTCGATGCCAGAATTTTCACCGATGGACAGGATTATTGGTCGGATTACCGGGAGAACACGAATATGGTTCACTGGTTCGAGGTGCAGTACCCCTCTACGGTGTGGGATGAAATTTCAGTGCACTGGGATACTGCCCTAACCAATACCCTGGACCGGGAACTCCATATCTTTGATAAGGTGAACGGAGAATCGTTTCATCTTGATATGAGCGAGGCAAACCATTTTTCGGCAGACACTTCCTACCTGCTCATAAACGGGTTCAATATAATGATCGGTCCCAGTAATCGCCCGTTTGTTCAGCGCCGGATCGCCGACAGAATACTGCCGGTAAACATTTCTGATTATGTTATTGCGGTCCTCGATTCGGTTTTTTCTGATCCGGATGGTGACAGTCTCCGTTACAGCGCAAGCAGTTCGAATTGGTTGACCACTTCGGTTGACGGGGCTGCACTCAAGGTAAAAGCGCCGCTAAATCAAACAGGGCAGTGGCAGGTTGTTGTTAACGCTTCTGACGGAGCCCTGACTTCTCACGATACCGTAAGCATTCAGATTTCCGACGCCATGGGTTATCAGGTACCGCTGTCTTTGCTGGATGGGATAACGGATCGCGTGCTCCGGTTCGGTGAATTTGCCGGTGCTGACGACTCATATAATCCCTGGGTTGACAAATTCGCCAGGCAGGATACCAGTGGGTTCAAGGCGTATATTGCCAGTGGTGAAGAACAATTCGCGACTGAAATGCGTGATACGTCAAGTGTGAATTTGCAGAAATACAGAATCCACTTCGAAAGCAATATCGCTGACAGTGTCCGTGCAAAATGGAATCCTGAGATACTGCAGGAGACTATGCGGAAATTTACGCTGCAGGATACCGGGGGCGGTTCGATGTTCTCAGTGAATATGCTAAATACCAGCCATATGGATTTTGATACCGCAGCCGGCGATTTTGAGATACGAGTTGACCCTGTGGAAACTGGTATCGAGCGGGACAATGGATTACCATGGGAATTTACTTTATACCAGAACTATCCCAATCCCTTCAACCCGGTCACAACGATAAAATATGGGGTTCCCGAAAATTCTGAGGTGACCTTGTCCATCTTTGATCTCACCGGACGGAGAATTCGGACACTGGTTGATAGAAACCAGGAAGCCGGTTGGTACACATATCGTTGGAGCGGGGAGACCGATTCAGGAAACAGTGTAAGCACCGGGATCTATTTTTATCGGATTCAGGCTAATGACTATACCCGGGTAAGAAAAATGATTTTTATCAAATAACAGCGAAAATTCGGATACCAATAAAAGCCTCTCTGGTGCCAGTGAGGCTTTTATATTTTCGCGAAATCGCTGTGATAGTTTTTATGGAGGTGGTGTAAAAATCCTTCCGGAACTTGACTTGTTAAAAAACATAAAATAAATTACTATAGAATTAAAACATTTTTAAAAATTACGATTGTTAACACTAACAAAAAAGAATACAACTGATTTCCAATTGAAATATTATCCCGGGTGGCGGGGTAGTGACACCATTTTTACCGAATTCATCTGAGTGCTATGAACACTGTAAGATGGGAAAAATCCGCGCCGGAAGAATTAATATTATGAATCGGGTATAGGAGTCATGTGTGATCAGAGTGGGTGGAATTGATACCTCACATAATAAGAGTTTTACATTTCTTATGGGAAAAGTTATTTTACTGGTGTTTTATTTTGAGTTCCTATTCTCCGGCTAAATAATAAGGGAGTATTACTTGGCAAAAAGAATAACTGCAAAAGATATTGCTGATAGTCTTGGCGTATCTATGATGACCGTTTCCCGCGCTATAAATGGTCATCCGAACGTGAACGATAAAACCCGTGAGCGGGTGATTACGAAAGCGAAGGAGCTCGGATATACACCAAACCATATCGCGAAAAGTCTGGTTCTCCAAAAGACCTCCATTATTGGGGTGGTCGTCCCCGAAATCACCCACTCGTTTTTTCCGGAAGCAATTCGCGGGATTGAGGAGGCGATGTTCAGTTCGGATTATCAACTCATTCTTACCCATTCAGCGGAGAATGATAAGCGGGAGCGAAAGGCGCTGGAAACACTTGAATCGAAACGGGTTGATGGTATCCTGATATCTACCTCCGAAGCCACCAAACAATACGGTGACTATGAGAAAGTGGTCCGGAGTGGGATTCCGTTAGTGTTCTTTGATCGCTGTGTGCAGGGGATCGGGGCAAGTTGCGTCCGGATTAACGATACCCGGAGTGCAAAAATGGTGACAGAGCACCTCATTGAACACGGGTATAAACGCATCGCGCATCTAAGCGGACCGGAGTACGTCTCAATTGGTAAAGCAAGGTATAACGGATATATCCAGGCACTGGAAAAACATGGACTGCCGGTGGACGAAAACATTATTGTAACCGCCGGATTTCATGAGGCGGCAGGATATGAGGCCATGAAATATCTTTTGGAAAATGCGGATGCGGATGCTGTGGTTGCGGTGAACGATCCTGCTGCATTCGGCGCGTACAAGGCAATCAGGGAGAAGGGGTTGAAAGTGCCAGATGATATAGCTATAGCAGGATTTTCGGATGATATACGCGCCGAGTTGATGGAGACACCTTTAACGACAGTCCGGCAGCCCGCGTACGAAGTCGGGAATGTTGCTGCGAAAAAATTACTGGCGCATATCGAAAGGGTCGATGAACCAGTGGAGGAGATTACAATCGAAACCGAACTGATTATCCGGCGATCCTGCGGGTGCTCAAACTGAGGTGGTAAACGCAGATCAGGTCGGGTGCCGGTTCCATGCATCCTGATAAAATTCCCTTGACTCCGATTCACCTGAATAGTATAATAAATCGAGCTACAAGAGCTGGAGCCACACCGTTTTATTGCTTGGTGATTTTTGGAATAAATCTCCTGAAAAGGAATTTTTTTTAGTACAGAAATGTTAGCGTTAACAATCATACGGATGATGCGCCACGAACCTGGTCACCGCCATTGCATTGCGGAGGTTCAGGAACATAGTATCGGGGCTGTGCTTTCCATGCAAAAAGCAATCCCTGTATCTGTAAATATTTATACCAGGTGCGGATGAGAATTCAATATGACCACCGATAAAGCATCTCAGAGTAGGGGGTCATATTGATTGCAATCCGGGGATGTACCTGAGGATTAGAGTCGGGAGTAACACGTGATTAAGGAATATGAACGGGGTGGGCATACCTTTGTTTCGATCGAGAACCAGGAGACCTTTGTCGAATTTCTGCCGGAAGTCGGCGGAAAAATGACGCAATTACTCAATAAGAAAACCGGAACCCAGTTTTTACTCGGCCCGCAAAACGAGGAAGAAGATTACAAGCAGGCTGCCTATGGGGCTGATTTCGAGAAGTTCGATACCAGCGGATTCGATGAGTGTTTTCCAACCATTGAAGAATCAGTATACCGGCAAGTGAATTCACCGGAGCAAGAGACCGGGAAAACCATACCTGACCATGGGGAATTGTGGTCCCGTCCCTGGGATTATGAATACGCCAACGAAATTCTTTATCTCTCCATTGACGGGGTCAAGTTTGATTATACCCTGAAAAAGACGATACATCTCGACTCCAACTCCCTCCACATCCAATACAATTTATTAAATAACGGTGCAGAACCTTTCACCTATTTATGGTCGGCTCATCCACTGCTCAAGGTAGACCCCGGAGCAGAAATTCTATTACGTGACAATATTGACAAAGTCTTTGTAAATTGGGCCTCCGATCCTGACATTGGGAGATACGGAGATTATTTGCCCTGGCCCTACATGTATACGAACGGACGAACAATCAATTATGCTATCGTTCAGGACAAGGATATCACACAGGCCGCGAAAGTATTTAGTCCGCCCCTGCAACATGGTTTTGCCGGAGTTTATATACCGGAAAAGGATGAGACGGTCGCCTTTGAATTTGACGTGGAGAAAACGCCGTTTCTAGGTATTTGGCTGTGTTATGGTGGCTGGCCTGCGACGGCGGAGAACAAGCATCTCACCGTGGGACTGGAACCGACGAACGGCTGGCCTGATTCCCTGGAAAATGCGGTGAACCAGGGAGAATGCTCAAGTCTGGATGCCGGGGCGAAAACAACATGGCCACTGACAGTCAGTCTCTGGGAAGGTATACCACAAAGACTACATTAGCAGGAATAGAAGCAGACGATAAATAACAAACAACAGCAGTCTATGGGATAGCAGAGGAAGGGAGCACATGGAATCTATTGGCTTAGCATTTATCGATTGGGTGATCGTCGCAGTGTATTTCGCATTTGTCCTGGGTATCGGATATTATCTCAAGCAATACACCAAAAGCGATGAGGATTTTTTCCTGGCCGGACGGAAGAACAGTTCGTGGGTGGCCGGGTTAGCGTTTTTGTCTGCCAATATGGGCGCCCTGGAACTCCTGGGGATGACCGGGAATACGTTCAAGTACGGCATGTATGTGGCGCATTTTTACTGGATCGGTGCCATTCCGGCCATGCTCTTTCTCGCCATCTACATGATGCCCTTTTATTACAGCAGTAAAATCAAGTCGATCCCGGGGTATCTCAAGTTGCGGTTCGACGAGAAAACCCGGGTGTTGAATGCGTTTTCCTTTGCCTTTATGACCTTGCTTGTCTCCGGGATCAACCTGTATGCCATGGCGCTGGTGCTCCACACGTTCCTCGGCTGGAACTGGGATGTCAGCATGTGGGTCTCGGCGGCCACGGTAGCGGCGTATGTGACTATGAGCGGACTGTTGTCTGCGATCTTTACCGAAATTGTGCAGTTCTTTCTGATTTGGTTTGGCCTCTTTTTAGTCGTGATCCTCGGAGTGGTAGAAATCGGCAGTTTTCAGGAGATCTTCGCCCGGGTTCCGGACTCGTTCAACACGCTGTGGTCCACCTCGGCGGATCCCACACAGAACGGGATGATGGTCACGTGGGGCGGGATTGTGCTGGGGCTGGGGTTTGTGCTGTCCTTTGGCTACTGGACCACGGATTTCCTGGTGGTGCAGCGGGCGTTTTCGGCCAAGGACCTCCGGTCGGCCCGGATGACGCCGATTATCGCCTCCTTCTTTAAAATGGCATTGCCGTTCATCGTGATTATCGGTGGGTTGATCGCCCTGGTGCTGTCCAAGGATCCGGGGACCGGATTTCAACTCCTGAGTGATGGCGGGAGTGTCAATTATGATTCAGCCCTCCCGATGTTGATTGCACGGTACTATCCCAACGGTCTGATTGGCTTGGGAATTACGGCATTACTTGCCGGGTTTATGGCTGGGCAGGCCGGAAACATCAGCGCCTTCAATACCGTCTGGACGTATGATATCTATAAGTCCGTCATCAAGAAGGATGCTTCCAGTGAGCATTTGCTTTGGATGGGGCGCATCGCAACCATCGTTGGGATCATTCTCAGCGTGGCAACCGCCTACTGGGCGAAAAATATGCCCACGATCATGGATTATATGCAGGCGATCTTCTCTTGGGTAAATGCCCCGCTGTTTGCCACCATGCTGCTCGGGATGTTCGTGAAATGGATCACCCCCAACGGCGCCTTTTGGGGCTTGCTGATCGGGATGGTGTCGTCGTTTACCATGTGGCTAGGGGTCCGGTTCGGCTGGATCGCGGAGAGTTTTATTACCATGTCGGACGTGGCTAGTGATATGGCGGCGAACTTCTGGCGGGCCTGGTGGGCCTGGGTCATCTGTTTTGGCGTGACGATCATTATCAGTGCGTTTACGAAGAAAAAACCGGACGCGGAATTGGTGGGGCTGGTGAAAGGCTTAACCGAAGAAGCAGAGACTAAAGATGTGAAATACTACCGCAAGCCGGAGTTTTACGCCATCATCTCGGTGATCGTTTTAGTGATACTGAATATTATTTTCTGGTAAAGAGAAAGGGGCAGTTCATGGCAGAAGAAGTCAAAGGCATGAAGCCTATTTGGCATTTTGTGGGACTAATATTACTCGTGATGGGGGCACTCATCCTCATCGCCGGGATCTACTACTTATTCAATCCGGGGGCAAGCTCGACAGTGCTGGAAGAGCTGCATCCCAACATCTGGTGGGGCGCACTCATGATGGTGGTCGGGGTGGTCTTCATCTGGAAAAATAAGGGGGTTACTGTTAAATAGAGCGACGGATTATGAATCAATTATTACATGCAGTGCAGAAGGAGTTTATCCGACGATTCAATACCGCACCGGTGTTTGTTCGGTCGCCCGGCCGGGTAAACCTCATTGGGGAACACACCGATTACAATGAGGGGTTCGTGCTTCCGGCGGCGATAGACAAACAAATTGTGATTGGAATCGCACCGAATGGTTCCTCCCAGGCCCGCATTTACGCGCAGGATAAGGACGAAAGTTTTACATTTGATGTTAACGATAACAACCCTGAAAAAAGTGCGCTGGAATGGCCGAATTACATAATGGGGGTGGTCCAGCAATTGCGGGAAGATGATTGGGACCTCGACGGATTTGATTGTGTCTTCGGCGGGGATATCCCGATTGGTGCCGGACTCTCGTCTTCGGCTGCACTGGAAGAGGGTGTGATCTTCGGGCTCGATACAATATTTGACCTAGGGCTTCCGCCCTTGACTCGCGTGAAGTTGGGGCAACGCGCCGAAAACCAGTTTGTCGGTGTGCAGTGCGGCATCATGGATCAGTTTGCGAACGTCTTTGGCAGAGATGCCCGGGTCTTCAAGCTGGACTGCCGAACGTTGGACTTCGAATATTATCCCTTTGAACGGGACGATTTGCGGATTGTCCTGTGTGATACCCAGGTTCGGCGTTCCCTGGCGACTTCCGAATATAATATCCGGCGCAGCCAGTGCGAACAGGGGGTCGAACTGGTGCAGCAATACGACGAGAGCATCCGGAGTTTACGGGATGTGCCATTGTCCTTGCTCAGGAAACATCAGGAGAAGTTTGACCCGATCGTATACCGGCGATGTGAATACGTTATTCAGGAGAATACCAGGGTTGAACAGGCGTGCAAATTCCTCGAAGAGGAAGACTATACTGCGTTCGGGCAACAGATGTATGACTCCCATGCCGGCTTACGGGATCAATACGAAGTGAGCAGCAAAGAATTGGATTATCTGGTGGACATTGCGTCAGATATTGACGGTGTGTACGGCAGCCGGATGATGGGAGCAGGATTCGGCGGGTGTACCATTAACCTTGTTCACTCCGAGGCGCTGGACGCGTTTTCCGAAACCATACGGGAGAAGTATTCGGATAAATTTCAAACGGAACCGCTGATCTATGTGAGCCGAATTCGGGGTGGGACGTCACTCGTAGAATCTGAACTCGTAGAGTCATCCACCGAAATGGGATGAAAACAACAACTGTAATTTGTGGATTGACACCAAGGAGTATTTAATGAACCTGATCGACAGGATTTTAAAATGTGGGATGACCGTTGTCATCATCCTGATTATGGGCTCCGTACAGGCACAAGACGTGGAACCGATTGGCGGGCCGTATGAACCGGATTCCGCAACTGTGATGTTGCTCCATTTTGACGGGACCTTAACCAATGAATCGGCATTTTCCGAAGATGCGATAGGCCATGGCAGCATTGCCTTTGTCGGACAAAGTCCCATTGACGGCGGCAATCAGTCGGCATACATGGACAATGACTCCCAAACTGATTCATCCTATGTCTCTATTCCGGATGCCGATGCGCTGGATCTCACCGGAAACTGGACTATCGAGGCCTGGGGTAACCTGTTTACCTACGGCGCGACCAGTGAAGATCACCGGTGGCGTCCGCGCTTTTTCGAGAAACCGGGGGACAACACGTGGTATTATTCCAACTTCTTCTGTGAGATGTTCGGATGGAACCAGAAGATTTCCACCGGATACCGGGCTGCACCGGATGGTGGGGGATGGCCGCAGGTCAATTCCCAGGATGGCACCATCCAGGGAGGGAACTGGTACCATATTACATTTATGCGGGATACGACCGAGCAGATTCTTGTTCAAATGATTCACGATGAGAACCTGGAACTCGTCTTTTTTGGCTCGAATACCTATGACCCAATCACAGAAGCCCCGCCATTGACGAATAACCAGCCCGTAACAATCGGATCCAATATTGTAGGCGCTCATTCCTGGTTTGATGGATTCGTTGATGAATACCGTATTAGTAATGTGGTCAGGAATTTTGCCATACCGCCGGTGATTAAGAATGTGGTACAATTAACAAATAAATCTTCCGAGGAATCGTCATATCCGATTGATGCGGAAATTCTGAAAATAGGTCCGGGGAGTGTTTCGGAGGCGTACCTCCATTATAATACCGGCACGAAATGGGATTCTGTTGCAATGACCGATGCCGGAAACCGTCTGTTCACCGGAGACATTCCGCAGCAACCCCGCGGAACGGAGATACTGTATTATGTTTCGGCAACCGATGAGTACGGTATGCGTGCCACTTCCCCTTCCACTGCCGAGCTGGATTCCGTGTTTTATGAATTCGCCGTCTGGAAACCGAATTCCCAGACACTCGCTATGAATTTTGAAGAGGGTAGCGGAGATGCCGGTGATACGACCCTGTATAATCACACCGCGAATATGGTTGGAAAGCCCGTGTATTCCCAGGATGCGGTAGTGGGAAACTACTCAATCGCTTTGGAGGGAGATTCCAGCTATCTTGGAATACCATCTCCATTTTTAACCAGTGAGGAATTCACTGTGGATGTGTGGTTTAAGGCGGATAGTATCCCGGAAGATGGTGTTCGGTTAATCGCGCGCCAGGGAGGTACATGGTTTCAGATTAATTACCAGATCCGGTTCTTCGGGAATGGAGTGATCGGTGCGACGTCATTTTATCCTGAGCCCGGTGAATATCTCGGAGACGAACAGCTGACCGACACCACGTTTTCGATTCAACCGGGGCAGTGGTACAATGCAATCTATGAGATGACAGACTCGACCGCTGCGTTTATGGTAAAGGATACTTCGAATGCCTTACTGGTGCATGAAGTTATGGAAATTGACGCAACACCAGCAATCACAAATGGCCCTCTGAGAATCGGGCACGCCGGCACTGACGATAACCCCTTCTTTGCAGGCAAAATCGATAACGTCCAGATCTATAACTTTGCTGCCTATGGGATCGATGCCGTAACAGGTACCCGGGATGCGCCGGCAATTTTACCGGATGAGGTGAGACTGTACTCGAATTATCCCAACCCGTTCAATCCGTCCACCACGATCGAATATTATCTTCCGAGGGCACAAACAATCCGTCTATCCGTATATGATATCAGAGGACACCTGGTTGAAGAACTGGTCTCGAAAAAAGCTGGCCCAGGGAATCATACAATTCAATGGGACGGAGACAATACGTTTGGCGAGCGAGTGGCAAGTGGTATGTACTTGTACCGGCTTGAGACTCCTGAAAAGATCCTGGTTGGTAAAATGATGCTGTTACGCTAAATAATGAATCCATGCATGAATTAAGAGGCAGAAATTTGAAAAAACTAATTACTGGACTTCTTGTTGGAATCTTTCTGTTCATGAGTAATCCTCCGGTGGAGGCGCAGTATGTCACCACGGACTGGAAACTCCATGATGTCGGGTCGGTTATTCAGTTAGTCACAAGCCGGGGTATCCTGAATAAACTGGGGACGGACTATACCGGGCTAATCAATTGTGAATATCCACCACGGAGTTACGTGGAGCACATGGGTGGTGTCGGATGGTATATCGGAGCGATCACACCCGAAGGAGACACATTGGTTTCTGTGACGAAAACGTGGGGATCAGCTGATGAATTTCTCGGATCAAGCAACGCGCCATGGGACACCGTCTGGAGTGCCTATCCCGGAGATACTCTGGATATTCCGTATTGGCCGGACTATGTTCCACTTTCCGACCAAGACCTTATAGTACAATATACGGATTTCAACGCAGCGAGTCGTCAGATAACAAACCACCAACCCATGTACGTTCGGGCAGTTCAGAATAGTTATGCCTGGAGTTCACCTCCGCTGGATAAGATTATCGTCTTCAATTATTCGGTGATTTCCACCGAACAGGATCTCGAGCAGGTCTACCTCGGGAACTTTGTGGATGCGAATATCGGCTACCGAACGGGCAGCGGATTTGCCTTCAGCAATGATGATTACTCCTGGTATTATCCGAATCTCAGAATGGGAGTCTCGTTTGATGGCCCGGGCGGAGATGATGGCGGATTATATTCGCCACTCGGGTTGATGGTAGTCCCGTCGGACCAAAAGCCTGACGAAGATCTGACCTGGACATGGATGGTGGGCGCCAGCTCCGTCATGGGAGACCAGGATCCCGACAAATACGTGCAGATGGGCAGCGGGCGGATTATGCAGAATCAGGAACGTCCGGAAGGGACCCACTTTATCCAGTGCTGGGGACCATACGACCTTCCGCAAGGGGATACCCTGAAATTCAAACTGATTGAGATCCTCGGCGATGATGAAGCAGAGATACTGGAGAATGCCCAGGTCACCAAATGGTTGGTTGAACAGGATTTTAAAGTCCCGTCACCCCCGCCGGTGCCGCCGTTGAAAATTACTGCCCAGAACAAGGCTGTTGAACTCAGCTGGACGCCAACCGATGCGACCAATCCGGAAGAATACACGGATCCGAATCGTGCAGACAGTATGGATGTACCGTTTGAAGGATACCGGGTATATAAAAGTACCCAGAGTGAGCGTGGCCCCTGGACCCTCCTGGCAGAATATGATATCGAGGGGAACCAGTTTGGCCAGAACGCTGGGATACAACATACCTACCGGGATGAAGGGCTCCTCAACAATCTGGAGTATTACTATACTGTGACAGCATTTTCCAAACCGGATACGATCAGCAATTTTCCATCACAGGAATCCAGCCTGTATGCCACGGCACGTACGGTAGTACCTGGCACGCCTCCGCCATCGGAGGTGGGTGAAGTCGCGGTGGTTCCCAATCCCTACCGCGGTGATATCGATTATAATGCCTATAATCCGCCATGGGAAAAACCCCCGATAACCCGTGAACAATGGATGGAGCAGGATCGGCGGATCCAGTTTATCAATTTACCGGAGGTTTGCACAATAAAAATCTATACGTTGGCTGGCGATTTAATCCAAACACTTCGCCATAATGACCCGAACCGGGGATATGAGAACTGGAACCTCACTTCATCGGTTGGACAGGCTGTCTCCAGCGGAATTTATCTGTTCACCGTGGAAGACCAGGGCGGGAACGTCCAGACCGGAAAATTTGTGATCATTAAATGATTGATTCATGCAAATAATTAAGGGAGATGAATTTTGACAAAACGCAGTAATGATATCTGTACAGGATGGTCATTATTGTGCTAAAAAGGGAGGGAAACATGAAAAATGTTACAAAAATTGGCGTGATACTCCTCGGGATGCTCCTGTTGACAGGATATTCCGGAGTGCAGGCCCAAAGTGAACCAATCGGCGGGCCGTATGAACCGGATTCCGCTACCGTGGTGCTCTTACATTTCGATGGGAACTTGACTAACGAGTCGAGTTTGGAAGTCTCAGATGGTGCTGGCCACGGTAGTATCGCGTTTATCGGTCAAAGCCCAATCGATGGTGGAAACCAATCGGCGTATATGGATAACGATTCCCCGTCGGATTCAACGTATATAGCGATCGCTGACACACCGGCGCTTGACCTGACCGGCAGCTGGACCATGGAAGGCTGGGTAAACCTGTTTACCTACGGCGAAACCTCGGATGATCACCGGTGGCGCCCGAAACTGCTGGTGAAGCCGGGTACCGATGTTCGGTCACACTCAAATTTTTACAACGTACTTCGCGGCGATTTACAGTGTTTCAATACCGGATACTGGACTCCGTCCGGAGGCGGCTGGGTTGAAATACGGTCCCCGAATAATTTCTTCCTGCCGGGAAATTGGTACCACGTTGCATTCATGAGGGATTCGTCCAAAAATGTGATCGTACAGGTGGTACACAATGAGCAGCGGGAGATGATTCACTTTGAAGTCTACAATTACGATCCCATCACAGAGTCTCCACCAAATTCAACGGGTGAGCCTGCGTATATCGGTATCAACCTGGGACAGGGCGGTGGCTGGCTCGATGGCTTTCTTGAGGAAATACGGGTCAGTAATGTGGTCAGGAATTTCAACATTCCGCCCCTGCTTCTGAACGCAACTCAACTGGGTAACCAGTCGACGGGACATCCGTATGATGTGCAGGTGGACGCGACCAAGATTGGCAGTGGTGAAATCACTTCGGTGAACCTCTACTATGGAGCCGATACCACGAGCTTTACTGAAGTGGCATTGACCAATACAGAGGGCAATACCTACGCCGGTCAGATCCCCGAACAGGATTTCGGGCAAATTATTTACTACTATTACAAGGCTGAAGACAGTAATGGTCTGACTGCCGACCTGCCAAACCGCGCTGAACTGGATAACAACTATTACAATTTTGGTGTCTACAGAGATTCAACCCAAACACTCGCCCTGAATTTTGAAGAAGGGTCGGGAAGCCCGCTCGACACTACAGCTTATGGTCATGAAGTGACCGTATATGGTGGAGCGGCTTATTCCGATGATGCCATTGAAGGGAATTATTCGATGGCACTGGAAGATTCCGGGTATCTCGAAATCCAGTCACCGTTCCTGTCGACGTCGAAGTTTACTGTGGATTTCTGGTTCAAACCGGACAGCATGCCACCCGGAGAACTCCGTTTCCTGATTAAGGAGGGGGGAGGTAGCTGGTTTCAGTCGACCTACCAGGTACGAACCTATGCAGGCGGGAGAGTTACCCCGTCGTCCTATACCACGAATGGCACCTACGTGCATGAACTGTTTTCGGAAGATTCCGCCCGCGTGATCGAGCCGGGAAACTGGTACCACGCTGTGTACCAGGTCGGAGACGGATATGCCTATTTCGAATTCAGTGACAGTATCGATGCCCTTATTAACAGTGAATATGTGACGATCGAGGGAGAACCCGTCATCACAACGGGGCCGTTCCGGATTGGTCACCATAATGGTGTCGGTGCACCCTATTTTTACGGGAAAGTGGATGATGTCAAAATCTATAACTTTGCCCGCGATGCCATCACGAAGGTGGAAGAGGATTTCTATGGCCGGATTCCGCAGCGTATCACGTTACACCAAAACTATCCGAACCCATTCAATCCGGTCACAACCATATCGTACAGTGTGCCAACAGAGCAGCATGTCCAGCTTGCAGTCTATGACCTGTTGGGCCGGAAAGTAGCGACGTTGACGAATAAGCAGGTGACTCCGGGTACCCACTCTGTCAAATGGGATGCAACGAATGAATCCGGAGTCAAAGTGTCCAGTGGCATTTATTTCTACAAATTGAAAAGTGCCGCTGAGACCAGAGTCAAAAAAATGGTACTTATTCGTTAGTAAATATACGGTAAAGCCCCGGGCAGCAATTTTTCTGACCGGGGCTTTACCTCAATACAGCTACTGGACTCCAACACCAGGATTATTTCCCCGTACTCGAGGGAATCCATATGGACAAAGCATTTAGGATAACGCGAAGAATAATCCTGTGTGTATTGCTTTGGTACGCTGTTGGATTTTCCCAGTACATCACCCAGGATTGGAAACTCCATGATGTGGGTGCGGTCATTCAACTTGTCATCAATAACGGGAAATTAAACCTCCTCGGAACCGATTATCCGGGATTATTAAATACGGAATATCCTTTGAATTCATATTCTGAACATATGGGCAGTGTGGGATGGTACATCGGGGGAATTACGCCAAAGGGTGACACGCTGGTTTCTGTCACTCACAGCTTTTCATCTCCCGATGAGTTCAGGGGATACAGCGCTGCGCCCTGGGATACGATTTGGGTGGTTTCCGGAGAAACAACCCGGGATATTCCATACCTGCCGGAGTATTCCCCGGTTTCGGACCAGGATTTCGTGACCCGGTATAACGATTACTCCAAGGCGAGTCTGCAGGTATCGAATCACCAACCGATGTATCTGGATGTCCTGCAAACGAGTTTTGCATGGAGTTCACCACCCCTGGATGAGATTATTGTTTTTAACTATTGGGTCACAGCCACCCAATTTGATCTCTCGGAAGTGTATGTCGCCAACTTTGTCGATGGGAATGTGGGGTATCGTACCGGGAGTGGTTTCGCATTTGGGCAAGATGATTATTCGACCTATCATCCGGGATATCATATGGGGATTTCCCATGATGGACCCGGCGGACCTGACGGGGGAAAATATACTCCCATGGGATTGATGTTCCTGCCTGGAAAAGGGATAAACCCAGATAACCTCACCTGGACATGGATGTGGAACTCTTCATCTTCTGTCGTTCCCACCCGGGACCCCGACCGGTGGGCACAAATGGCGTCGGGAAAGATTATGCGGGATCAGGAGACAGCTTCCGGCACCAATTATATGTTGTCTTTTGGACCGTTTCAACTGAACAGAGGGGATACTCTCCATTTCAAATTAATTGAAATTCTGGGTATGGATGAAGAGGCCATCCTGGATAATGCTGAAATAGCCAACTGGTTGATCGAACAGGACTTCAACGTGCCTTCACCGCCACCTGCACCACCGTTATCCCTGGAAGCGCAGAATCGGCATGTCAATATTATCTGGAACCCGACGGTGGAACGCAATCCGGAGGATTATACGGATGCGAACAGGGCGGATGGTATTTCACAGCCGTTTGAAGGGTACCGTCTCTATAAAAGCACCGAAAGCGCTGTCGGCCCCTGGACTTTGCTTGGTGAATACGACCTGGCAGATAATACCTTTGGCGCAAATACCGGATTAAATCATCGGTACACAGACACAGGACTCCTGAATAATGTTGAGTATTATTATACGGTGACTGCCTTTTCAAAGCCCGATACCGTGAGTCGCTTCCCCTCTCAGGAATCAAGCTTATTGGCAAATGCCAAAACCATAACTCCGGGTACGGCTCCACCTGCGAGTGTAGGGGAAGTAGCCGTCGTCCCAAATCCGTATCGCGGTGACGTCAACTATAATGCGTTTAACCCTCCCTGGGAGAAACCACCGCGAACACGGGAAAACTGGATGGAACAGGACCGCCGGGTACAGTTTATCAACTTACCCGAACAATGCAGGATACGGGTGTATACGTTATCAGGTGATTTGATAACAACCTTACAACACAGCGATCCCGAAAGGGGATATGAGGACTGGAATTTAACCTCGGCAGTCGGCCAGGCGATATCCAGCGGTATTTACCTGTTTACTGTGGAAGATACCGGCCCCGGAGCAACCCGCGGGAAATTGCAGACCGGAAAATTTATTGTTATTAAATAAGGATTACGAGGTTCACTTATGCGGAAAATTTCACTAATACTCAGTATGGCGTTAATTCTTGCCGGGAACGGTATTGCACAGGAACCGGTCGGCGGACCCTATGAACCGGATTCAGCTACGGTTCTGCTACTGCACTTTAACGGGAATTTTACCAATGAATCTGATCTCTCCGCTGATGCGGTTGGCCATGGAAACTTTGCCTTTATCGGACAGAGTCCGCTGGCAGAAGGTGGTCAATCCGCCTACCTGGATAACGACTCTCCCACGGATTGCACCTTTGTCACGGTAGCGGATACCCCGGCCCTCGACCTGACGGGGAGCTGGACGATGGAATCGTGGGTTAACATTTTTACCTACGGACAGACAGCTGACGATCACAGGTGGTGGCCCCGGTTTATCCTGAAGCCGGGAGAGAATACCTTTTATTATTCCAATTACTTTCTTGCCATGGTGGGAAGTTCGGAAATATTCCGGACCGGATATTATACGGAATCCGGTGATCAATGGATCCAGATGGATTCGAACAGTGGTTTGATGGAACCGGGAAACTGGTACCATATCACCTTTATCAGGGATACCTCCGAAAACGTGATCGCCCAGATGATCCATGATAATGACCTGAATCTCATATTTTTTGGATCGTCAGAGTACGATCCGATAACCGGGGCTCCTCCCAGAGTGAGCACCGAGCCTATGGTTATCGGAGGATACACGGCTATCGACGACGGATGGTTTGATGGATTTGTCGATGAGTTTCGCATCAGTAATACCGTCCGGAATTTTGCGGTCCCTCCCATAATCAAAGATGTGACTCAGCTGCCAAATCAATCGACCGAAGAGCCCTCATATCGCATTGACGCGGAAATAATTAAGATCGGCCCGGGAGCAGTCTCAGAGGCGACACTGCATTATTCTGCCGATGAAACTTGGGAAACAGTCTCTATGACGGAAGAAAGTCCGGACATGTATTACGCAGAAATCCCCTCGCAACCACGGGGTACAAGAGTACAGTACTATGTGTCGGCCACAGATGAGTACGATATGCGGGCAACGGTCCCCCCGGCAGCGGAAATTGATTCGACCTACTATGAATTTGCAATCTGGCAGCCGAATACCCAGACCCTGGCACTGGATTTCGAGTCGGGAGCCGGTAATCCCATGGATACGACGCTGTACGGACACGAGATGGAAATGGTCGGGACACCTGTGTATTCTGCTGATGCGGCTGTGGGGAACTATTCCATCGAATTTGAGGGGGATTCCAGCTATCTGGTGGTCGATTCACCCTTCCTGACCAGCGAGCAGTTTACGGTGGACTTCTGGTTTAAGGCGGATTCCATGCCACTGGACGGAACCAGGATGGTGGCAAAACAGGGGACGAATTCCTGGTTTCAGGTCAATTACCAGATCCGGTTCGGAACCGGGGGGCAGGTGATTCCGGCCTCCTTTATCCCGGGAACCGGAGCCTATATTGGTGCTGAATTAGCTGATACGGCTGCAGTGGCGGAGGTCGGCAAGTGGTATCACCTGATCTATGAAGTCGGGAACGGCTATGCCTCGTTCGAATTCCGGGACAGTACGGATACTACCATTTCTTCGAACAGCATCAATTTGGATAGCGCACCTGCGGTCACCACCGGACTTTTCCGCGTGGCCCACGCCGGAGGTGCAGAACAACCCTTTTTCAACGGGAAAATCGATAACCTGCTGGTATATAATTATCCCAGAGACAGTATTGCGACAGGGTTACCGTCGGATTCCGATCTAAAAATTCCCGAACAAATCCGGCTGGCACAAAACTACCCAAATCCGTTTAATCCCAATACGACCATCAGGTTTACGCTGCCTGCGCCTGAGCATCTTGAAGTCACCGTCTATGACCTGAGGGGGGGGCAGGTGAAGACGTTAACCAGCGATCGGTACACCACGGGTACCCATACGGTACAGTGGAACGGTACCGGTGCAACAGGCAACCGGGTCGCCAGCGGTGTCTATTTTTACAGGTTGCGGACTGAATCCGGTAATGTGAAAATTGGGAAAATGGTATTACTCCGGTAATAGAAAGTGAGTCATCTGCTATTAGCCGCTGTATGCATATCGCTGGAATTTCGATATTGGCGTTTCTTCTAGCAGGGACGGTACAGCATGTCTCCGGACAATATGTTACGAAGGATTGGAAACTGCACAACGTGGGAGCGGTTATTCAGTTGGTAACGAACAACGGAAAACTCAATAAATACGGAACGGATTATCCCGGTCTGATAAACACTGAATATCCTATCAACAGTTACCAGGAACATCTTGGGACCACCGGATGGCATTTCGGGGGAATCACCGAAAAGGGAGATACACTCGTATCGGTGACGACCAGCCACGGATCTCCGGATGAATTCCAGGGCTATTCGGATGCGTTATGGGATACGGTGTGGGTGGTAAACCGTGGCGATACCGTGGACATCGGTGGTGGTGGCGATATTTACCGGCCGGGGTATACTGCCATCTCTGACCAGGATTTCGTTACCCGCTACAACGATTATACGCAGGCGAGTTTGCAGTTATCTGATCACCGCCCCATGTACCTCGATGTTATCCAGACGAGCTTTGCCTGGAGCTCTTCACCGCTGGATAAAATTATCATCTATACTATGGAAGTCACAGCCACCGAACTGGATATCAGCGACCTGTATATCGGAAATTTTGTGGGATGTCTGGTCGGATACCGCACCGGATCCAGTTTCACCTTTGCGGAAGACGATTATCTTAAATATTACCGTGATAAACATTTGGGAGTATCCCTGGACTGGCCTGGTGGACCGGACGGAGGAGAATACACACCGGTCGGATTGCAGATGTTCCCGCCGGAGGATGTTGCTGCGACGGATCTAACATGGACCTGGATTTACAGTCCTAGCCGGACGCCGGTGTTAACGCCGGATCGGGACGTTGAGCGCTATAATCAATTGAAAAGCGGCACAATCCAGGCGAATATGGAGAATCCCGGCCAGCCGCATTATCTGCTGTCCATGGGACCAATTGATCTCCGGGTTGGTGATACACTCCGGTTTCGTATCGCTGAGATTCTCGGAGACGATGAGACGGAAATTGCACGCAATTCCGGGATCGCCGAGTGGTTGATTGAACAGGATTTTAAGGTCCCGTCGCCGCCACCCACGCCACCACTGCGGGTGGTGACGGCAAGCCAGCAGGTCCGCCTGGATTGGGAGCCCACGACGGAGGTCAATCCGGAATCCTATGCCGATCCCAACCGCGCTGATAGCAGCACCGTCCCGTTTGAGGGATACCGGGTATATAAGAGTACACAGAGCGCATTAGGGCCATGGACGTTACTCGCTGAATACGACGTTGCCGGCAACGATTACGGCGAGAATACTGGGCTGCAGCGGGAATATATTGACACAGGTTTGCTAAACAACGTGGAATATTATTATTCAGTGACGGCCTTTTCCAAGCCTGATACGATCAGCGATTTCCCGTCACAGGAGTCCAGTGTTGGTGCTACGGCACAAACGGTCGTTCCGGGAACCGCACCGCCGGATGAGATCGGTGAGGTTGCTGTCGTACCAAACCCCTATCGCGGAGATGCGGATTATAATGCCTATAATCCCCCATGGGAGAAACCACCGCGAACACGGGAAAGCTGGATGGAACAGGACCGCCGGGTACAGTTTATCAACCTGCCGGAACGGTGTACAATAAAAATTTTTACCCTTGCCGGTGACCTAATTCAAACACTCCACCACGATGATCCGGCCAGGGGCTACGAGGACTGGAATCTCACATCATCTGTGGGACAGGCGGTTTCCAGCGGAATCTACCTGTTTACGGTGGAAGAAAACGGGCAGGATTCGTCTGAAAGCGGTATCCAGGTCGGGAAGTTCGTGATAATTAAATAAGGATATGTTCGTTTTAACGATTGTATTGAGAAAGGTTGTACCATAAATGCAGGACAATGTGATTAATGCGGTATTTCGTTACTTATCGGGTGTGGCGGTCCTGGTATGGATTTGTTTTAGTGCTACTCCGGCACAGGGACAGGATGCCGAATCCGTATACTATAAAAATTATGTGCGGCATGCCGATGGCAGTCAGTGCCAGCATGCACCGCCACATGCATCTTTTACGGCATATATTAACAATGACCAGAGGAAGATCCTGATCGATAATGCTCCGCGGTGGGATACGGAGACCGGGTCGAATTTCGATGCGACCACCGGAACATTCGGCGTTGAATTGCAGAATTTTACCGAGCCGTCCCTGGAGGTGGGTGACAGTATCGCGGTGCGGTTTACATGTATAGCCTATAGTCAGCAGGCTACGCTGCGTGATACATTACCGTCGATTCCGTGGCCCAGATTTCCATCAACGTTGACCCTGGAGGAAAAAGATATCCCTGCCGCACCAGGAAACGTTTCGTTAACGCTGAATACCAGTAACGAACGGGTGCTGGAGTGGGACACTGAATCCGGATTAACCTATTCAGTCTATCGGCGGACCGTGCAGGATACCATTTTTAACGGGCAATCGCGCAAGCTTTACACCCGGGTGAACACAGATTTAAACACCAATACCTTTACGGACACTACAACCACGGATAGTGTATTGTTCGGATACATCGTCTATGCGCAGAACAGTTCCGGCATTTTAGGCGCCCATTCATCCGAGATCATCGAAACCCGGTCGATTACCAATATACAGGTCCAAAATCGCACCCCTACCACAGTCTCAGTCAGTTGGGACTCTTTTACAGCCCCGATCGGCGAAACAGTGGGATACAATATCTACCGGCGTTTGCCAGGCGGTGAATTCGGGGAGCCCATTGCGTATACAGGCTTAAACCCTTCATACTCGGATACCAGGCTCCAGCCGGGGACACAATATGAATACCTGATCCGTGCCCGGGTAGACGCACAAACCGAATTCGGGGAATCCCAGGTATTATCGGTAACGACACTTGCTGCGCAGGATGGATATTATATCTATGCCAATTTAAAGGGGGCAGTGGTTATCTATAAGAACACGAACGACCCGTTTAAAATACCGGATAGCGAGGTTGCGGATATTCAGGAGCTGTTGCAATATACCAGGGATTTTTACTGGCGGAACTCCGGGATGAAATTGAACATCGAGTGGGATTTCTACCCGATTGACGAATACAAGGAATTCGGTGACGGAACCCAGGTTCAGACAACGGCCAGGCATCTGGCAGACATGGGTATCATGAATACGCAATATGACATGATATTCAGAATAACTCCGGCCACAACCGGCTTATGGTCCGTGGGGGCGCCGGTCCTTGACCTCCCTGATCCCCGTGTCAGTGACGGAGATAAGCGCCGGACAGGTTTCTGCCAGGTGCACTGGCCAAAATACAGCGGTGCGGGATACCCGTATGTGTTTGAGGACATCGAAACACCGCCTGCCGTTATCTGGACGGCTGAACACGAAAACCAGCACGTGATCGATGCCGTGTATCGCTGGAATAATCACGAAGAGATGCCGCACGGGGACCGTCCGCAGGAATTCGGTCCGGAAAATCAGCACGGTCGTCACTGGAGCTTTCAGAGCAAGATGTTTCGCTATTTCGATTATTACGAGGATCTCCTTCCCGAGTGGGGCGATATCTATGAGACAATTGATGCCGATAATGACGGGTTTCCGGATGCGGACGACCGCGTGACGTTGGACGAGTCCCGCTTCGGCAGCAGTGCCGACAACGTCGATACGGACGGGGACGGATTAACGGATAAAGCAGAAGCCACAGATGGGATTTATCATTACAGCCTCGCCGACCCTAATAATCAGGATACGGATGAAGACGGTACCCCTGATGGGGAAGATGTGCTGCCACGGTACCCGGTACACCAAACGATCCGTGAATTCACACCGGTCATTGACGGAGAAATCGAGGCCGGCTGGCCCATGGTGAATGACACGATTTACTATTCAACCTCTTCCCGGGGATATTCGCCGAAGTGGTATATGAGTTATAATGCGGACTCCCTCTATTTTGCATTAGACCTGCCGGATGTGGGAGTACCGTATCTCTTCTTCGATTTCGGCGCGGACAGCCGGTACTGGGGGCGTGGAAACACCGAGATGGAGTTTAATTTGACAAACGGAACGATTGCAACACTCCGTTCCTGGGATGGAACACAGGAAGCCAGGGACTATCAACAAGAGCTTGATCCGGATGTGAACTGGCCCAGTGGTTTCTGGGATACAAACAATTCGTATGTCCAGCATTTCGGACGACGAGTCCTTACCGAATATATGATCAACCTGAACATCAACCTTGATCTGCCACGGATCAGGATTGAGATGGCGATTCCAAAGAACGAATGGGGAGATCTGACCCTGCAACCCGGCGATTCCATTGGAGTGCTGCTGAATTACGACAAGGTGAACGACGAACCGGGGGCATGGGCGAACACTTTTGACGAACATAGTTTTGTCTATTTCACCTTCGAGGGGGAAGTGGGCACGAGCGAGGAGAAGAGTGCTGGAATTGTGCCGGAGTTTGAACTGGAGCAAAATTACCCCAACCCCTTTAACGGGGAAACGCTTATCCGGTACAGCATACCGGAGCCTGGCCTGACCACCGTAAAAATTTACGATGTCAGGGGGAATCTGGTGAAAACTGTCGGCCGGCTGCACCAGAACACGGGGCAGCATGCCTATCGGTGGAACGCTCAAAACGAAGCTGGGAAACCTGCACCGAGTGGTGTCTACTTTTACCGCCTGGAAAACGGCTCAAAAACCGCAACCGGAAAAATGGTATTAATACGATGAGAAATGAATTCAGGGTCTCAGGATTTTTATTGAAGTACGTGGTAAACGGAGCCTTCGTTTTGACGCTGGCGGCAGCACACCTGTCAGGAGGCACGAATCCGTATCTGTCCAATTTGAACGCCACCAAGGATTCCCCCCTTTACGCCACCTACGCTGCCGCAATGGAACGGTCCGAGTTTGCGCTGGATGAAGGCTATCAGTTCGTGTTCTACGATTCTTCACAGGGCATCGATTTTACCACTGATACCGCCGGCGACTGGTGTCTGGCGTTCCGGAAGGGGGCGGATTTCGTTTACACCCTGGATCAAATGTACAGAGAACCGGTCATTACATTGTCTTATCCCGATATGGTCCGCTTCCACTACTTTCCGTTCGAAGATATTCGGGTGGAGGTTACCTTTTTGGTGTATAGCTCGCACGTCGGAATTCAGGATGTGGAGATCGCAAACCAGGGAACCGAAACTGCCGATATTGAGGTCGTACCTTTTCTGAAAAACGATTACCGGACCTTCGGATCGGTCGGCTTTCATCAGCAGGACAATGCCATATCCTTCACCCACCAGGAATTGCCGGACAGCTGGACCCTGAACCGCGGCGTATCGATGGGAATTCCTTACGTGGACAGCGTTCGGAACGTGTTTATGCTCACACGAAAACCGGACCGTCTGACGAGCTTCAGGAGTTTTAAGCCGGAAACGGTCGATATCCCGCGTCCGGTGAAACTGGATAAGGAATCCGAACATCTGCTTACAGGGAAGATCTATCACGCTGACGGGACTGAATGCCGGCACCCGGATGCACGGAAGAGCTTTTATCTATTGTACGGCGGAGAAGTCGCTGCGCAGTTAATAACACTGGCCTCACCGTTGTGGGGGACCATCGCAGAGCCGCTGGGACGGCGGGGCAGGTACACGGCGGAACTCGGCAATTTTGCCGATTTCAGTCCCGGCAGTTTGGTTACACTCGCCGCTCACTGTGCTGCAGAAAACCAAAGTGCGGTAGTCCGGCAAATTGAAATAACAGAGAAGGCTGAGATTCACCGGGATATTACCCTGAGTGAAGAAATGCTGCCCGAACCACCTCAGGAGATCGACAAGGATATCTGGGGGAGCGGGACAGAGGTTCGGTTGTTCTGGGGGTATGCGGATGATGCGGACGTTTCCTTTAATATCTACCGGCGTGATTACCGGAGAAGCGATGCGTACAGCCTTATTGCCGATGGGATTCAGGATAAGTTTTATACCGATAAAAATATCCGGGATGACAAGGTTTACGGATACGTTGTAGCGGCAGTGAATTCTGACGGGGAGATGAGTCTGCCCTCAAAGGAGATTAATAATATTGCCCAGAGTGATTTCATGACGGATATCCGTTACCCGAATCAAATCCGGAATCAGGTGCCCGATTATGCACGGGTGATTGCGTCTCCTTTCACAGCCTCAATTGCACCGCAAGATCATGAATCATTCCAGGTTGTGCGGGCGGTGTCACGCATGGATTCGTCTGTTCAGACCCTTATGGAAAGTGCAGAATCGGTCACTGATTTGGACCTGTCTGAATTTCAGAAGGCGAACGAATCCCTGTTTAGCAATGTCCCTGTACTTGAATTTGATAATCCGGAAATGGAAATGATGTACTGGAATGCCTTTAACATGATGCGGCAGCAGTTTTATCCGCCGGAAGGGGATTGCGGCTATAATTATTATCTGTATTCCCGTGAACCGACCTGGGGCTGGGGACACGGCGGTCAGGTTTTCCATGAAAGTCTGACTATGCTTGCCTATGCCTATCTCGATCCCGAAAGCGCCATGAATTCCCAACGCGTATACAAAGAGCGGCAGCATGAAAACGGGTACATAGCCTATCGGATTGGCCCTTATATGGAAGCAATCAACGAGCGGGATGGCCAAGCCACGACTTCGGCACCGTGGTATGCCTGGGAGAACTGGGAAATCTACCGTATTACCGGTGACAAGGAATTCCTCCGGGAGATGTACCAATCCAGCGTGGATTTCTATCATTATTACACGCAGTCCAGGGACAGCGATGGCGATGGGCTGGTAGAGTGGGGCGGTCGTGCGGTGTTGGAATCCGTACGGGACGCACTTGTGGCGGTCTGGGATGAAGTGGGCTGGCCGGGAAATTTCGAGGCGATCGATGCCAATATCATGCTTGTGCAGGAGGCCCGTGCGCTGGCAAACATGGCGGAGGAACTCGGAAAACAGGAAGAAGCGAAGAAGTGGCGTGCCCGGGCTGAATCCAGAATAAAACTGATCAATGAATACGGATGGGATACAGAGTCCGGATTTTATTACCAGGTTGATAAAAGCGACAACGATTTTACGTATGAGAATCCGAACGATTTGAAGCGCCAGGAGATCTGGCCGTTCCTGGCACTATGGGCGGAAGTTGCGTCCGTGGAACAGGGGACACAGCTGGTTGAAAAACTGACCGATCCCAGGAAGTTTTGGCGCCAATACGGTGTCCCGTCACTGGCGGCGGACGACCCGTATTATAATCCACAGGGATACTGGAACGGGCCTGTGTGGGTAGAATGGAATTATCTCATCCTGAACGGCTTACTGCAATACGGATTCGAAACAGAGGCGGTAACACTTTTAAACAAGGTGGCCGCCATAATGATCGATCGTCTCAAAACCGACCACACGTTCTGGGAATTTTACAGTCCGGATGACCGGTGGGGCGGACATCATCAAACCTACATTTGGGCTGGAATAATTAACCGAATGATTATGGAGGTAAAGCAACCGGCATTTTACAGAAAATAATATGATTGGGCTTGACACTGTGAACGGCACAATGTATAATAATAACAACTTCACATCTCTTTTTTTATGCGGGAGGATGTTAACGATAACAAGTGAAGGTTCACCGAGCGATTTCGGTGATTTTATTTTCGATGTGATGTTAACGTTAACAGAGACGGAATGAACACAAGCAATGGTGCCTGATGTCACAAAGCATTGCCGGAATTACCGTAACAATCTTCACAAGATTGTTAGCTGTAACGCAATCACAACAAAACTGAATATTTTCATTAGGACTGACTCGAATAACTGTTAGGTATGCAAAATATAATTTAACTCAACACATACATGACAACCCAAACAGAGGAGGGTGGTATGGATCGAAGTTATCATAAAATTGTATTGTCTCTGCTGGTGATTGCTGCGTTCGGGCTGGCAGCGATCGGCCATGCGCAGGACCCGCTGGGGGGACCGTATACCCCGGATGACAATACAGTGCTTCTGATGCACTTTGACAGTACTTTTACTAATGAATCCCCGCTTGAAGTCGCAGACGGGGATTCCATTGGTGATATTTATTTTCAGGACACAAGTGCAACAGCTGCATTGGGTCCGTCGTTGTACTTTAACAATCTGAACGGCGAAGACAATTACGTGGCGGTGCAGGACACGCCGGCACTGGACCTGGCGCATGAATGGACAATCGAGGCATGGGTCAACCCGGACACATTTGACGGTGAGTTCAATCAGGCAGCGAGAATCTTCTTCAAACCCGGGAAAGAAACATTCTTTCATTCGAACTTTTATGTTGCCCCGTATGATGACGGCCACTTGCGAACCGGATTCTATACCCAAGACGGAATTACCGGGCACCACAACGTCGATTCACCGGACGGTATCTTCCAGGAAGATGAGTGGTATCATCTCATCTTCATTAAGGATTCCACCCGGAAACAGGTTGTCCAGATTATTACGGATGCCCAAGGCAATTTATTAAATTACCAGTCTGAACCCGAACCGAATCCCGCCCATGTTACTGCGGATGAGCTGCGCATTGGACGCGGGAATTCCAGTAGTCAACGGTGGATCGGGAATATCGATGAGGCCAGAATCAGTAACGTGCCAAGGCAGTATGACTTTCCGCTTCCGGTACTGACGTACTTCGAACAGCTACCGCCACAGCGCACGACGCAGGGACCGTATCCTGTAAAAGCTATGGTCGAAAACCAGTATGGTACCGGTGCGGTCAGCGCAACGCTGCAGTATGATGTCGGTAGTGGATGGCAGGATGTCCCGATGACGGAGGGAACCGGCGATACATTAGTCGCCGAAATCCCGGATCAGATTATCCCGGTGGTTGCGTCATACCGGGTAGTGTATGAGGCGACGAACACGGAGCGGACAACCTCCCGCACCAGCGGAACCAAAACCGTACAGATCTCGCCGGAAGCACAGCAGGTCTTGGCTTTGACTTTTGAGAACGGCGAAGGACAACCGGTTGATACTACCACTTGGACTGACAGTGTTGGAGTCCGCGGTGGTGATACGACCTATGTCGATAATACCACCGATCCCGGTGTTGTCGGTAACTATGCCTACTCAATGGATGGAGTCGATGACTATCTTGAAATCGACAACAGCGTGTTAAAGCTGCCGGTGGTTACCGTGGATATGCGGTTTAAACTCAACGGATTTCAGTCTGTCCTGGATTTGAACAAGCCACTCCGTCTTATCAGTAAGATGGGCGACTGGTGGCCGCGCGCAAACTATGCGGTTCACATTTATCCGGACAGCACTATTAGCGGATTCGTCTACAATGACGTACTCGGTAATACCGAAAGCCAGCTGTTGTTAGACACCACTCTTACGACAGGTGTCTGGTATCGGGTGATATTCAGCGTTACCACCGATGCGGCATTTCTGGAACTCCGGAATGCAGACGACGAAATCCTGGATACCAAGACTGTCGCGTTACCCGGGCCAATTACGTTATCGGATAATACGCTCGTGATTGGACGGGCAGGTGAAGATCCCGCCGTGGATCCGTCAAACGATAACCAGCCGTATTTTCACGGGCTGGTTGATGATGTGATAATCTATAACTACCCGGCAATTCAGGGTCCACCGTTGATCTCGCATGTGGACAAACTTCCACCGCAGTCGGGTGATGCACCGGATTATCCGGTCACGGCCGATGTACGCGCAACCGGTGCAGGACCGATGACGGTGAACCTGTATTATGTCAGCGAATTCGGTGCGATTCAGAATCCGATGAATCCCGAGACTGAAGGCTCGAGCATCCATGAAGGTGTTATCAATGGGCAGCCCGGCGGTTCACTGGTGCCGTATTATGTAAAGGCGACCGTTGGTGATTACGAAGCGGTCTATCCGGAAGATGCGGAAACGGATTCCAATTACATTCAGTTCGGTGTACAGGAACCCATGACCCAGACGCTGGATATCTCATTTAACGAGGGTGAAGGCGTTCCGCATGACAGCTCCATGTACGGTGCACATCATGAATTCATGAATGTTGGTGCTCCGTGGTGGTCCACAGATGCGGCCGAAGGACCGTATTCAATTGCGTTCGAGGGCGATTCCAGCCACGTGGAGCTCCAGAAGCCCTACTTTGTGTCGAGTCCGACCTATACTCTGGATTTCTGGTTTAAGGCTGACAGCGCACCCGGTGGCACCGATAGAATGGTCATGAAAGCCGGTGAGGCAGCGTGGCCCAATGGAACCTTTCACGTCAGAAACACCTCGGGCAATCAGATTTCTGCCTGGCCATCAATTGAACATCCGGATGGAAATGTCACACAGGAAAAAATGGATTACGACAGTTCCTTCACTGTGGGTGCATGGCATCACTTCATCATGGAAGTCCGTCCCGATACGTTCTTCTCGCAATTACGTGACTCGTCTGACAACTTAATCCAGGAACTCGGCATGCCAATGCCGGATGGCGGACATGCCATAGTCGATAACGGCACGTTGTATATTGGTCAGGGTATGTTTAGCAGCCATCATTGGCCGGGAAAGATCGATAAGATCAAGCTGTATAATTTTCCGGTTCTCGGAACCCCGCCGACCATCGAAAACGTGAATGCCGTTACCACAAACCAGACACCGGACGACGGGCCGTTCACAATAAGCGCGGATATCTACAAGACGGGTGCCGGACTCAGCAGTGCTGATCTGCATTACACGACAGACGGCGAAACCTGGACGACAGAGGCGATGGCAGTCACCTCCGGGAATACCCGTACTGCGGATATTCCGGGACAGAGTGCCGGAACCTTTGTTGCGTACTATCTCTCGGCTGAGGACGAATACGGAAACCGGGTCACCATGCCCCAGGGCGCTGAAACTGATTCAACGTATTACAAGTTTGCGATCTGGGAAGAAAATTCGCAGACGCTGAACCTGGCGTTCGAAGAGGGTTCAGGCGTCCCGATGGACAGCACGGTATACAACCAGCCGGTAGAAGCAATAAATGACATCATCTATACTGGCGGCTTCCAGGGCGATTACGCCTACCAGTTCACCGCGTATGATGACAGCAACTATCTGGAGATTCAATCACCAGTATTGATGGAAGCCGAGTATACGGTCGATTTTTGGTTCCGTGCCGACAGCCTGGAACACCAGGCCAGGATCTTCTCGAAACAGGGTGGCTCCGAAGGCATCTGGTGGCAACCGTCAGTACAGATAATGCTCTGGCAGGCAGAAGGTTTATTGCGGGCTGCTTCCTACATCGAAGGCAGTGGATTAAACGGTGGCGATATGGAAACCACCAACCCGATTGAGGTTGGGAACTGGTACCGTGTTGTATTCACTTCCGTGGGTGACAGCACCATATTTGAACTCCGCGATTCCAATAACATGCCGTATGACCTTGTTGCCGCGGATAACGGTGGGCAGGTTCGGGTAACCGACGGACCGCTGACGATTGGCCACGCAGGTCCGGTCGACAACAAGTACTTCAAAGGTGCTGTCGACCATGTACAGATCTACAACTATGCTGAACAGATTCCGACGGTAGCCAAGGATGAGAACGCGATCCCGAAACGGTTCGCACTCTCGCAGAACTACCCGAATCCGTTCAACCCGACCACGCAGCTGAACTATGATGTGCCGCGGACGGAAAACGTGAAGATCGTAGTTTACGATTTACTCGGTCGACAGGTGAAGACACTGGTGAACCAGGACAACGTACAACCAGGACGGTACACCGTTGAATGGAACGGAACCAATCAGTATGGTACCACCGTCGCCAGCGGGGTATACTTCTACCACATGAAAGCTGGTGATTTCACAAGCGTCAAGAAGATGGTACTCTTGCGTTAGGGTGAGTTAGATGTATAAACATTACGGGGCTCGCTGAAATCGGGCCCCGTTTTGTTTTATTTTTAATCTCTGGAAGATGCCCAACTGGAAGAGCGATAATTATTATTAATTTGTGTTTGTAGAATCCCTGAGACGGCGTGAATAAACACCCGATTATGCTTATCGGTTGTAGAAACCGGGAATTATTCAGATTATAAAATAATTGATCAATGAAATATATTTTTGGCTTTAAACAAATTGGATTTTGGTCTATTCCCGTCGTTTTATTTGCGTGGCTTGGTGCGACAAGCCTCGGTGCGCAGGAACCGATAGGGGGACCATACGAACCGGATTCGGCCACAGTACTTCTCCTGCATTTTGACGGCAATTTAACAAACGAAACCGATCTGACTGCTGACGCTCGGAGCCACGGGAATGTGGCTTTTATCGGGCAGAGCCCAATCGATGGGGGACAGTCAATTTATCTTGATAACGATTCTCCGGCCGATTCATCATATATCGCCGTGGCAGATACCCCGGCGCTGGATTTAACCGGTTCCTGGACAATCGAAGCCTGGGTGAACATCTTTACCTACGGCGAGACCAGCGAAGACCATCGATGGCAGCCCCGGCTGCTGATTAAACCGGGCGACGATCCCGTTTACTATAATAATTTTACCGTCTATATGGCCGGAAATACCAGGGCGCTCCGCACGGCGTATTACACACCTTCCGGCGACCAGTGGATCCAGATGGAATCCCAGGCCGGTCTGCTCAATGCGGGTAATTGGTATCATATAACGTTTATCCGGGATACTTCCGAGCATATTACCGCCCAGTTGGTCCATGACAAGGATATGAATCAGCTCTTTTTCGGATCCCTCGATTATGATCCGATTACCGGATCGCCGCCGCTTCCGAGTTCACAGCCGGTTTATATCGGGACGAATCTCGGACTAAGCAGCCCGTGGTTTGACGGGTTTGTGGAAGAGTTTCGCATCAGCAACGTCGTCCGGAATTTTGCCTTGCCTCCAATTATTTCCGGGGTGACCCAGCTTGGTAATCAATCCGTGGAGAACAGCTACGTTATCGAAGCGGAGATTTTCAAAATCGGAACAGGAGATGTTGCCCAGGCAACATTACATTACAATACCGGCAGCGGATGGCAGGAATTGGCGATGAATAACACCAGCGGCCGGCAATATTCGGCGCAAATTCCCTCCCAGCTGCGAGGTACAAGGGTACAATACTACATCTCCGCCGAGGATGAATTCGGTGCCAGAGCCACGATTCCCCAGACTGCTGAACTGGATTCTGTTTTCTATGAGTTTGCGATATGGCAGCCGGCGACCCAAACGCTGGCGCTGAATTTCGAGGAGGGCAGTGGCTTGCCGCAGGATACCACGTTATATGGGAATCATTCGGAATTTATTGGTAATCCAACGTATTCCACGGATGCTGCCGTCGGGGATTATTCTCTGCAGTTTGAAGGGGATTCCAGCTATCTTGAAATCGATTCACCGTTTTTAACGAGTGAAGAATTCACGGTAGATTTTTGGTTTAAAGCGGATTCGACACCGGTCGATGGCACCCGGATGCTGATTAAGGAAGGGAGTCAGTCCTGGTTCCAGATCAATTATCAGATACGATTTGGTGCGGGCGGACAACTTGTCCCGGCCTCGTATATACCCTCCACCGGTAATTATATCGGAACGAACCTCGCTGATACCTCTGCCACTATTGAGGCCCATAAATGGTATCGGTTAATCTTTGAGGTGGGGGATGGGTATGCTTCATATGAGCTCCGTGACAGCACCAACACTATGATTAGTGACAATAGTATTACACTGGAGGGTATACCGGCACAGGCAACCGGACCTTTCCGCCTCGCGCACGCCAACGGGAGCTCACAGAATTTTTTTCAGGGGAAAATCGACAATGTGCAAATTTATAATTTTCCCCGGGATAGTATTGCGACCAATGCCGAACCGGATAACCGGCCGGAATTACCCAATGAGATCCGTCTTGCCAGCAATTACCCCAACCCTTTTAATCCGGTAACGACCATTGAATTCAGGGTGCCATACCGGCAGAAGGTTGCCCTGGGGGTCTATGACATCCTAGGACGTAAGGTTGCTACCCTGATTTCCGATGAAGTAGAATCGGGACCACACAGTGTACAATGGACCGGCAAAAATAAATGGGGGCAACCGGTCGCCAGCGGGGTGTATTTTTACCGGTTGAAAACACCGGGCGACCTTCGGATTCGAAAAATGGTGCTTTTGCGGTAACCGGCGTCTGGATACAAATATGAGATATTTGATCTGTAAGAATGTGAAATAGTGGTATTAATTTAGTTTTTTTACAGATTTTGGTAACGTTAACAATTTTTATGTTGTAGATTAGAGGCGCAGGAATTTCGGTTATAAAAATATAAAACTGACAAGGAATGCAAACCGGAGGATATCATGAAAATTTGGGGTAAAAAAGTAATGGCAGGTTTGCTGGGGATTTTCCTGATTGCTTGGGGGGTATTGGGAACAGATACCTTTGCCCAGGATCCGATTGGCGGACCCTACGAACCGGATTCTGCGACCGTGTTGCTCCTGCATTTTAACGGGGATCTTACGAACGAATCCAGTGTTTCGGCGGATGCGCAGAGTAATGGGAATATAGCGTTCATCGGCCAGAGTCCGATAGGTGACGGGCAATCGATTTACCTGGATAACGATTCACCAACCGATTCCTCATTCGTTGCTGTGGCAGATACCCCCGCACTGGACCTGACCGGCTCCTGGACCATCGAGGCGTGGGTAAATATCTTTACCTACGGAGAAACCAGCGATGATCACCGTTGGCAACCTCGTATGTTAATCAAACCGGGCGACAATCCTGACTATTACAATAATTTTACCGTCTATATATATGGTGGTCAACGTGCTATTTTAACGGGATATTATACGGCATCCGGCGATAATTGGGTCGAGTTTACCTCACAGTCAGGGTTGATTGAAGCCGGTGAGTGGCTTCATATCACTTATATTCGCGATACCACTGAAAATATCATCGCCCAGTTAGTCCATGATCAGGACATGAATCAGCTCTTTTTTGGGTCCATGGATTATGATCCGATTACCGGATCGCCGCCGTTGGCAAGTAACCAGCCGATATATATTGGCACCAATCTCGGTAGGAGCAATCCGTGGTTTGACGGGTTTGTGGAGGAGTTCCGCATCAGTAACGTCGTCCGGAATTTTGCTCTGCCACCGATCATTAAAGAAGTGACGCAGCTCGGAAATCAGTCGACGGAAGCGCTGAACTACGCGATTGAGGCGGAGATATTTAAAATCGGAACGGGAGAAGTTGCCCAGGCAACCTTGCATTACAATATTGATGGGACCTGGCAGGAATTGACCATGACCAATACCAGTGGCCGTCAGTATTCGGCGGAAATTCCGGCACAGCAGCGCGGGACCCGGGTCCAGTACTACGTCTCCGCCGAAGATGAATTCGGGGCACGCGCCACCATTCCGCAGACGGCTGAACTTGACTCTGTCTATTATGAATTTGCGATCTGGCAACCTGCTACCCAAACGCTGGCACTGAACTTCGAAGAGGGAAGCGGATTGCCCCAGGACACCACATTGTATGCCCATGAATCGGAATTTGTTGGGAACCCTCAATTTTCAACAGATGCTGCGGATGGTGATTATTCCCTGAAATTCGAAGGCGATTCCAGCTATCTGGAAATCGATTCGCCGTTTTTAACCAGTGAAGAATTCACGGTGGATTTCTGGTTCAAGTCCGATTCCATACCTGTCAATGGAACGCGGATGCTGGTTAAACAGGGAAGTCAGTCCTGGTTCCAGGTCAATTATCAGATACGATTTGGTGCGAGTGGACAACTTGTACCGGCATCCTTTATTCCCTCAACTGGCAGTTACATCGGAGAAAACCTGGCTGACACGTCTGCTGTGATCGAACCCCATAAGTGGTATCGGTTAGTCTATGAAGTCGGTGACGGTTATGCCTCGTATGAACTGTATGACAGCACAAATACGATGTTTAGCTCCAACAGCATCACCATTGAAGGAGCTCCGGCGCTGACCACGGGTCCGTTTCGCCTGGCACATGCAGGCGGCGCTGCCCAGGGGTACTTCAACGGGAAATTCGATAATGTCCAGATTTATAATTTTCCAAGGGACAGCATCGCAACCGGAACGGTGCCGGACAAGAAATTCACGGTCCCGGCACAGGTGCAACTGGCGCAGAATTATCCGAATCCATTCAATCCGGAAACCACCATCCGGTTCAGTGTACCGAAGCGCCAGGAGGTTACTCTGGCCGTCTATGATCTGCTGGGACGGCAGGTCACAACGCTGGTTTCAAAACAAATGAATGCCGGAGAACACACGGTAACGTGGTCTGGAACGGATAATAACGGTCAGCCGGTTGCCAGTGGCGTGTATTTTTACAGATTGAACACCAAGGATGAAACCCGTCTGCGGAAAATGATATTGTTGCGGTAAGAACCAGACGAACATGAGGTTACATCTGAACGCAAGACTGAGATTATTAACGGATTACGTGGGAATTGACGTATGAAACGAATGAATAAAGTCCAGGTGGTATGGGGAGGAGTTCTGGCTATCTTTGCCGTCATCTATCTCTGGAGTTGTACTACTCCTGTTGAGAGCTCTGCCGAACCCGGTATTGTACGAATAACCCTGCAGTCTGACCAAAGTGATACCACGGCGATTGTGGTTGATGACACCTTTTCGGTCTCACCCCAGGCCCGGTTCCCGTTAACGTTGTTCCAGGGGCGGGCGTATAACGATTCCAACTATGCCCTGTTGTTTCCCTCCCTGGATAGTTATCTGACAGAGGATGTACAGGTGAATATCCTGGCTCTGGATACGACCTCGGTACGATATGATACGACTCAGATCACAGCGGATTCAATATCGGTTGATACATCGTACACCTTCGGGTATCACAAATTTACCATCTACGAATCCTTTGTCCCGCCGGGGGAATATGACAGCCTTGAGGTCGGGTTAACCGGGAACGCTATCCGGTTTGGCGGATTTGAATTTATTCGGGTTGAATTGCCGCCTGAGGTCAATAGTCTCATGACACTTCATCAGGAATTTGAGGTGTTTGAGCACGATACGACGGAAATCAACATGATAATTAGCCCGTTTAAATCGATTAGCCGGTACAGAGATACGTTCCGGTTTGTCCGTCAGGTCAGGATAGAATCAGTAAAGCACTATAACTAATGGTGACAAAATGAGAGTATTGTGGAAAATTTTGGTGGTCCTGCTGGGCGCGGGATTGTTATTACTTGGATGTGAAACCAATCCGGAGCGGCCGAATATTCCACCTGAAACAACGATTGCGAATATTCCACCGGATAGTTCAACGGTGTTCGCCCTGGTAACGCTGCACTGGGATGGTGGCGATGATGACGGATATATCGCGGAATACGAGTACCGGTATACCACGTATTTCCTTAATCCTGCTGACAGCACCGTAACCGGGGTCGATTCAACCGAATGGGACAATACCAAGCTAACGAGTTTGACTTTACCGTTTAATTCGGCCGATTCGGTGAATTATCAGGTCTTTGAAGTCCGATCGGTCGATGACCGGGGCGATGTTGACCCCACTCCGGCGGAAAAGCACTTTTTTACGCGTTCCACGGTGCCACCGCAGGCGACCATTGAAATCCCGGAGAACAACCAACAGTTCTTCGTGATTGATGAGGTGACCGATTGGTGGCAGGGTGTCCCGCTGACGTATACGGGGGAAGACGTCGACGGCGAGATCGAGGAATTTGGCTGGATTGTCGACCAGGGTGATACCACCTGGACTCAGGATACCACACTGTATATCCCGCCGGACAAATTCTCCGGACAGCTTGCAGGGATGCATACGATCGAAGTCATTGCAGTCGATAACACGAACATTATCTCCAGCGTTGCAGCCGAGGTCAGTGTCGAACTCGTGCGTCCGACATTTCTGAACACACAGAATGAAATCCTCATTATTGATGAGACCAACGACAGCCAGCTTCCCCAGGATGTCAAGGGGAATAAGAGTAATGCCGAAGTCGATTCGGTGGTGGATGCGTTTTACCGGAATATGTTTGGCCAGTCTGTGGATGAGTGGGATTACGATGCCAATGGTGGCGCTCCGTCCCGGGATATCCTGGGCCAATACAATCTGGTAATCTGGCACGGGGACGACCGGCCAACGACGGGACAGCATGACTTGCCGAACCATACCGCACTATTCCGGGACTACATGAATGTCGGCGGAGATTTTGTGATGAGCGGCTGGCGGATATTGCGCGCCTTTTCCGATGATTTTCCGGCGGTGTTTGAGGAAGGATCGTTCGTCCGGGATTATCTCCATATCGTAAACGCCTCCGAAACGGCGAGTTTTGACCCAACGACAGGACAGGCTGATTTTACAGGGGCGATAGGGGTTGGAGATCAGTTTAGTGATGTACGAGTGGATTCTAATAAAGTTATCACGTCCTTCCCGTTTTATGGAAAACTCGGTCAGATTAACCTGATGTTGCGTCAGGGAGAAGATGCCGGGTTTGCAAAGTACATCTATTCCTATGATGGAAATACACCGGAATACAGGCGTCAACCATGCGGTTTACGCTATTACGGGACGAGTTTCAACGCCATCGTTCTGGGATTTCCCATGTTTTTCATCATGGAAGATGATGCCATTGTCATGGGAGAGGAGATTTTAAGTAGTTTGGGTTATACGAAAAACTGAAGATGTTTCCGGGAGAGATCACTGTGAAATCCATAGCAAAGTATGGTTGGTTCCTTCTCGTTATCATATGCATGCATTCGCTTGTGTGGGCGGGGAATACGGGGAAAATCGCGGGTGAGGTCATAGACAAACAGACCGGTGATCCGCTCATTGGCGCGAATGTCATCGTGAAAGGAACCGATTTAGGTGCCGCAACCGATGAAAACGGGGAATACTATATCCTGCAGGTTCCGCCGGGGACCTACGAGCTCGAATGCAGTTATATCGGCTATCACGCCTTAACAATTAAAAATGTACAGGTGCAGGTTGATATTACCCGCACAATTAATTTCGAAATGCAGTCAACTGCTATCGAGAGTCCCACGGTGGAGATCGTTGCTGAACGACCGATGGTACAACCCGATGAGACTTCAACCCGGAAAACCACGACCCGGGAGGATATTGCGGTCACACCGGGGATCGAGCAAACCTCCGATGTCTTTCGCATGCAGGGGGGAGTCGTCTTTGATAATTCGGCGCAACCCCAGCAAATACAATTGGGTGACGGCCAGCAGTTACAGGTGCGCGATGAAAGCCTGAAGGATGTGCATGTCAGAGGTGGCCGTGGAGGTGAGATACTGTATATGGTCGACGGTGTGCCCGTGACTCATCCCATTTACGGTGGACGTGATGTACTGAACCTGAATGTCGTTGATGTGGAGGAAATGGAGCTCTTAACTGGTGCATTCAATGCCGAGTACGGCCAGGCACAGTCAGGGGTGGTGAATATCACCACGCGTTCCGGTGGTGAAAAATTCAGGGGCGGCATTGAGTATAAAACGGACGAACCCGGCATTTGGGGACCGACCTATAACTTGCAATACACGTCATTTCACCTCGGGGGACCGGAACCGATTACCCGAAACCTGCTGCCAAATATCGGTATCAACATTCCCGGAAAGATGAATTTCTTTATCTCCGGAAATGGCAAGATGACAAATCAGCGGAATAATAACCATCGTGACAGGGCATCATTATTCTCACTGCCGTTCATAGGTACGGTGAATGAAAAACAGGCGAATACCGGTAATCTGAATGCCAAGCTCAGCTGGGATGTATTGGATAACCTGGGTGCTACGCTGAGTTACAAGGGTTCATGGAATGAGCACAGTAATTTTCAATGGTTGTGGAAAAATATCCCCAATCATACCTCGGACTACAGCGGTGGGACGAAGAACATTAATCTGAGAATTAACCACACACTTTCAAAGTCCACGTACTATGACGTGAATTTCGGCTACCTCGGTGTGCAATCACTGAACTCACTGAACGGAAGGCCTCCGGCCGATGATTTCTGGTGGGATTTTGGTATTATTGACCCGACGAGCGGGGACACCACCTACTATAAGTATGAGCAGTTTAAACAGCATTCCGATGGGATGCCGGATTCCCTGTTAATTGTGGAATCTCTCCGGGAAGCACCCAACCGGGATCCGCTCACGGGATTTTTCGATCAGGAGAGCTTCCAGAGTCCCTGGATAAAAGAGAATACTTCGACCTACACGGTGAAAGCAGACTTTACCTCCCAGGTTCATCCCGATCATTTATTGAAGACAGGGATCCAGGTTCAGTCGCATGAATTACATTCCACTTCCATCCAGGGTGGCGGTGTCCAGTTATCAGATTACGGTGAATGGAAATGGAGGGGAATCGGACAGGGTGTCCCAACGCCATCCGGCCCGTACAAGGAGTTTGCGCAGACCCGCTGGATTTTTGATGCGAAACCGATTGTCGGCGGGAGTTATCTCCAGGACAAGTTCGAAAAAGAGAGTTTAATTATTAATGCCGGTGTGCGTTTTGACTGGTTCCTGCCCGGATCATCCATTCAGGGAGAACAATGGAAACAGAGATGGGAACAGGTCACCGGACTCGAGGCGGACTGGAAGACTTTTAAGTATAGCATTAGTCCGCGCTTCGGTGTTTCCTTCCCGATTTCTGTGAATACGGGGATCTTTTTCTCCTACGGGCATTTTACCCAGTTGCCCGAGATGCAGTTTTATTACCGGGATCCGTTTACCGGCGGAATTGTCGGGAATCCGCACCTGGATTACGAGCAGACTATCTCGTATGAGTTCGGATTTAATCACCAGCTGGCGAGGAACTGGGCCATCGATATCAAGAGTTATACAAAAGATATCTCCAAATCAGTGACGCAGCTCTCCGTCCAGTCCGAATTCGGCCAGGAAGTCACCATTTGGGATAACGGGGGGTACTCACGGGTCCGGGGCCTGGAGTTTAACCTGAACAAGCGGTATTCCAATTTCACCCGCGGCCGGGCGAATTACACGCTCCAGTGGGCTTCGGGATATTCCTCCTCCGCATTCGAAGATTACGTCCGGTCCCAGAATGATTTTCCCAAACCCATCCGCGAACGCCGGAAGAACTATGATATTCGTCACCAGATTACACTGAATGGGACTGTGTCATCGCCTCCCGGAAAACATCTGACGATTTTTGGACTGAAATTGCCCGATAACTGGAGCGCAACGGTACTCTATAGCCTCGCCTCCGGACGACCCTATACGCCGGGTACAATCGACCAGGCGGAAAGGCAAAAACTGTTTAATACGGAAATGGGGCCCCTGACCACGACGACAGACCTCAAGTTAGAAAAATCCTTCCGGGTGGCTGGTCTGAACCTGGCCCTCTTTATGGACATATTTAACCTGTGGGACGCGAAAAATGTGAATCCCAACAACGATGGGTTTAATAACTGGACAGGGGAGCCATATAAATACGGGGACGTTACGGAACCAACGAACCAGTATTATAACTGGTATGATATGTATCGGATTATGGATCCGTTTCAGTACTCGCCCGGTAGGCATACGCAGTTCGGTATTCGGATGAAATTTTAACCTGAATAAACAGCTGGCAGGACACCTTTGAAACATATTCGTATGAGAAAATTTGTAAATCTAATAGGGTTGATTATTCTCGCTGGTTATTGGATTGTCCCCGGAATCCTTTACGCTCAATACGTGACCCAGGACTGGAAACTCCATAATGTGGGTGCCGTGATTCAAATTGTAACAAATCGTGGGAAATTCAATAAAGCCGGCACCGATTATCCCGGTTTGATTAATACCGAATATCCTATCAATTCCTTTACGGAGCACCTGGGCGATTCCGGGTGGTATATCGGCGGAATATCCGAGGGTGGTGATACCCTTGTCTCGGTCACAAACAGTTTTGGGTCCCCGGATGAATTTCCCGGCTATTCGGCGGCTCCCGGCGATACTGTTTGGGAGGTATATAGAGGGGATACGACGGATATTACTGTTGCAGGGATAACCTACCTGGCGGATTATTTTGCCGTCTCTGATCAGGATTTCGTCTCCAGGTATAATGATTACAATGATGCAAGTATGCAGTTAACCAACCACCATCCTATGTATCTGGATGTGGTGCAAACCAGCTACGCCTGGAGCTCTTCGCCTCTGGATGAGATCATAGTGTATAACTTTTTTGTCACGGCGAAGGAAACGAATTTTCACGATGTCTATATCGCAAATTTTGTTGATGCGATGGTTGGCCGGCGCACACAGGCTGGGTTTGTTTTTGCCGAAGATGATTATGTGAAGTACTACGACCGGTTTAAGATGGTGGGGACCTTTGACTGGCCAGGCGGACAGGATAATGGGCTATACACGCCCATTGGTATGATGTTGGTCCCGCCGGACAACCCGTCGAGCACCCCATTGCGGTGGACTTTTGCCTATAGCCCGAGCCGAAGCCCGGTATTGCCGCCGGACCAAGATCCTGCGCGTTATGTCCAAATGAGTGCCGGAGGAGAGCCACAGCGGGATATGGAGAACCCGGGACGCCCCCATCATATTCTTTCAGCCGGGCCATACGATTTGAATGTCGGGGATACCCTCTCGTTTCGGATCGTGGAAATACTGGCTGAGGATGAGGCGGCATTGTTGCAAAATGCGGAATTGGCGGAATGGTTAATCGAACAGAATTTTCAGGTACCATCGCCTCCGCCGGCGCCACCGCTTACTGTCGAAACGCGAACCAATGAGATCACGCTTGACTGGACTCCCACCGCCGAAATTAATCCGGAGGAATACCAGGACGCAAACAGGGCGGACGGTACTGCGAAGCCGTTTGAAGGGTACCGGGTCTATAAGAGTACCCAGAGCGAAGCAGGACCGTGGACACTTCTTGCCGAATATGACCTCCCGGATAACACGTTCGGGCAAAACACGGGATTATCGCATCAATACATGGATACCGGGCTATTGGATAACGTAGAGTATTATTATACCGTAACGTCGTTTTCAAAACCGGATACGGTTAGCGATTTTCCATCGCAGGAATCGAGCCTCATTACAAATGCCCAAACAGTAGTCCCCGGAACTGCGCCACCCGAAGGCGTGGGAGATGTTGCAGTCGTGCCGAACCCGTACCGCGGGGATATCGATTACAATTCCTATAACCCGCCATGGGAAAAACCGCCGAGAACCCGGGAGCAATGGCTGGAGCAGGACCGGCGTGTGCAGTTCATTAATTTACCGGAGAATTGTGTGATCAATGTTTATACCCTGGCTGGCGATCGGTTAACGACTATCAGGCATAATGATCCGAACAGGGGATACGAAGACTGGAATTTAACCTCCCACGTCGGACAGGCGATTTCGAGCGGTATTTACCTGTTTACGGTGGAAGATACCGGAACCGGACCAACTGCTGGTGAAGTCCAGGTAGGAAAATTTGTGGTCATTAAATAATATGTTTAACGGGACATAAAGTTGAGAAAAATTATGAGTAAAAAAACCATGCAAACCTGCGTACGCAAACACCAATCATCGGGAACGGATTTAGTGGTTAAATTGATGATGATTGTTCTTTCGCTATTCGTAATTACGGACACCGCGCTGACCCAGTATAAGCGTCCAGGGAGTTCGGATGCCCAGTTCCTGAAAATCGGTGTATCCGCTAGGGCTGAAGGCCTGGGTGGCTCCTTTATCACCACGGTGGACGATGCCAGCGCAGCATATTACAACGCCGCGGCTCTTGCGAAGATTCAAAATACGGATATCAGCCTGAATCACACCATGTGGTTTGCAGGGATCAATCATGAATTTATTTCAATCGCAAAGGGCTTTGGCCGCGTTGGGACCTTTGCGGCTTCGGTCACCGGCCTGTATACCGATGAGATGAAGGTCAGAACGCCACTACAACCGGATGGGACCGGCGAAACTTTCTATGCCGGGAACCTCCGGGCCGGAGTAAGCTATGCCCGATATCTAACCGACCGGGTTACCTTCGGTGGAACAGTCAGTTATATTAATCTGGCGCTGTACGATGAATTTGTAGAACACGCGTTTTCTATAGATATTGCCACATTATATGAGACCAGTTTTCGTGGATTTGCATTCGGAATGAAGATCGCGAATTTTGGATCGAGTGTGCAATTCGTAAATGAACAATATCCGCTTCCGACCACATTCGAATTCGGCGCATCGCTGAATGCTATAGAGGGAGACAATCAAACCCTCATGGTCAGCGTTGCGGCCAACAAGCCAAACGAAGGACAGCCCCTGGGAATGATAGGGACGGAATGGAATATGAATCAGATTTTGTATGTCCGGGGCGGTTATCAGCTCAATCATGATACTGCCGAATATTCCGCCGGGGCAGGGCTCCGTTTTTCGAACTTTCGATTTAATTATTCGTTGAGTAGTTTCAGCGAACTCAGCCTGGCACACCGCTTTAGTCTGGGTATGAGTCTGTGAGATGTAACAGAGAGGATAATACTGTTTGTATGAAACCAATAAAAAGCGTATTTGTAACCCTTTTCGGAGTACTGCTGATCCCGGGGTTGTTGGCAACAGCAACTGCACAGGAGTCAGTTTATTTTAAGCATTTTGTAAAGCACTCGGACGGGAGTGCGTGCGAGCATCTCCCGCCAAATGCCACTTTTACAGCGTATCTCAACCAGGATCTGAGTAAGGTATTGGTCGAAAACACCCCTCGCTGGGATAGTAATGAAGGCAATATCACAGGAAACGGGACCTTCGGGGTGGAACTGGGTAATTTTGCTGACCCAGCCGTCCAGGGGGGCGATAGCATATTTGTGCAGTTTACCGACAACACCACGGGTGAACGCGGGATTGTTACCGATTCCGTCCCTGAATACCCTTACACGCCGAATCCGCAGTTTTTGTTTCTGGAGCAGGCAGATTTCCCGGCAGCGCCTCAAAATGTGCAGTTAACGGTAAATGAACAGAATGAACGCACAATCACCTGGGATACCGAAAGCGGCATGACTTATGATGTGTACCGTAGGGAGGTACAGGATCTGGTCCAGAGTGATAAATCGCGAATGCTATATATGCAGATTGCCACGGATGTCGGCACCGGTGCTTTCACAGATACTACTACCGCGGATACCGTGATGTTTGGATACATGGTCTATGCAGAAAATTCCAGTGGTGTCCGGAGCAGCCATTCACCCGATGTGGTAGAGTCCGATGCCGTGCCGAATTTTCGGGTGACGGGATCAACGCCGACAACGATTACGCTGGATTGGGATGCCTATGAGTCGCCGGTCGGGGAGACAAAAGGATATAATATCTATCGCCGAACGGCTGACGGGACGTACGGTGATCCCATCGGTTACGCGAGACTGGATTCTCCGTATGTGGATTCCCGTCTCGAGCCGTCGATGGATTATTTCTATAAGATCTCGGGAAGAATTGATCCATACAATGAATACGGTTTGTCTGAGGAAATCTCAGGAACAACACTGCCGGCACAGGACGGGTACTATCAATACACGAATTTGAAGATCGCGGTAATCATTTATAAACACACGAATTATGTCAATGGCGGCGATTACCAAATGACCGATCAGGAAGTAGCTGATTTAAAGGCGCTCCTGGAATACCTCAGAGAGTACAAGTGGCGAAATACCCTGATGAAGGTTAACTATGATTTCGAATACATTGTCGTGGAAGAATACAAGGACTTTGGTGACGCCGGAAGTGGTGAATCCACGAGAATAACAGGAGACCACCTGGAACAGGACTATGGTGTCGTCAATACCCAGTATGATATGGTATACAGACTCACCCCTGCCACCGGCGGCAATTGGTCTTTTGGAGCAACCGACCTGCTGGGATTACCAGGACCGGATCGGCTAACAGGCTTTTCACAGCATATCTATCATGGGGACACGAACAGTGATTTTGAAAAGTATGCCAAATGGGATCCGGATATTACCCTGACTTTTGACCATATTTGGACGTTTGCCCATGAATCCCAGCATGCATTAGACGGGATTTACCGGCATAACGGGCATCTCGAAATGGGGCACGGGGATTTTCCCGAACTCTACGGGAACCCTGACCTCATCATCGGCACCGATCCGGGGTATCCGGGAACCGCGAGTGAATACCCGGACAATTATCCCGAAGGATGGGGATACCGGTTTGCGAAGCGCTTCGATTACCAGTCCACCCTGCTCAGGGATTTTGCGAAGAATTCCGACTATCTGGATCTCTATGATGACTGGGCGGAAATCTACGAAGTCGTCGATGCCGATAACGACGGATTTCCGGATCACGATCCGAACGTGCCCTTTGATGAGGCGCGGTTCGGCTCGAGTACCAGCTCCGCAGATACCGACGGTGACGGGCTGACAGACCGGGAAGAGGCGACCGATGGTATCTACGATTACAGTTACGCCGATCCGAATAAGCAGGATACGGACGGGGACGGAAAAATCGACGGCAGGGATTCCTATCCCAGGTATCCGGTGAATTTATTGATCAAAGATATTTCGGATACCACCAAACCGGTGATTGATGGTGACCTTTCAGACTGGCCGGTATCGGCGCTGGTGATGGACACCGTGTATTATGCTACCCATAATGAATCTTTCTCTCCAAGGCTGTATATGGCGTATGATGCCGACTCGCTGTATATAGCAATGAACCTGAAAAACGCGGGAATCCCGCTCTTCCGGTTCGATTTTGACGCCGACGGCTGGTGGTATGGCGCCGGTAATACTGAAGTAAAAATTAGTCCGTCTGTAAGCACTTTCCTCGAATTCCGCAGCTGGGATGCCCGGCACGATGTACAGACCTACCAGGAGGAAGAAGAAGACAAGAAAAGCGGGAGCGGGATGTGGGACAATGCAAGCGTGTACCAGAATGAATTTATGCGCCGGGTGATCGCTCCGCAGAGCGTCAACCTGGTTGTTAACCTCCAGTTCCCAAAGATAAAAACGGAGTTAGCAATCCCGCGGACCGAAGCCGCAGGACTCACGCTGGAAAAGGGTAGCCAGTTCGGGTTTATGCTGAATTACGATAAGGTCAATAATCAGCCGGGACATGAGGCGACTTCATTTGATCAGTGGTCCTTTGTATATGTGACTCTTGGTGATTCGGTCTCAACGAACACAGCGCCGGACTCCCACCTTCCGCGGAAGTTCACATTGGACCAAAATTATCCGAACCCATTTAACGCACAGACGCTTATTTCCTATACACTGCCGGAAAAATCCATGGTGGATTTATCCGTTTACAATATTCGGGGGCAGCGAGTGGCTAATTTAGTCAGGCAGGTACAGGATGCCGGCAGACATCAACTCAATTGGGACGGTACGGATGAGAGTGGCCAGGTACTTCCCAGCGGCGTGTATTTTTATCGGGTGACTACTGCGGCGGGTAAATCCATGACGAAAAAGATGATTCTTCTGCAATAACCCGATTCAATCGGTAGTAGAGTTTATCAACAATCATAATTGTTTAATTGTTAAAGGATAGCATCGTGCAGAAATTTTATCGTGTCGGAATACTCGGAATTGTTACACTCGTTTTTGCGTGTTTTTCAGAGGAAACTTATGGCGCGAACACCAACTATACCGGTAATCGTGAGCCCCTGGTGCAGGAATCCTATATCAAGTTACCACTCGGTTCCATCGAAGCTCAGGGTTGGCTCCATGAGCAGCTGCGGTTATCTGCGGAAAATATGACCGGGGAACTCGACGAAATTTGGGATGACGTGGGGCCCAACAACGGGTGGTTGGGCGGAACAGGCGATACCTGGGAACGGGGTCCGTACTGGCTGGACGGCCTTGTACCGCTTGCATATACTCTCAATGATAAGCAGCTCATAGAGAAGGCACAGCAGTGGATAGAATGGACACTGCAAAGCCAGGATGAAAGCGGGTTCTTCGGTCCACGGCCTGACAGTTCCAAAATGGGAGACGACAAGAAGAAAAGCATCAACCGGCGTGAAGAGGTAAAGAAAGACTGGTGGCCCCGGATGATTATGCTGAAGGTGCTCCGCCAGTATTACGAAGCCACCGGCGATGAACGTGTCATCGGGTTTATGACCAACTATTTCCGATACCAGCTGGAACATTTGCCCGAGGAACCGCTCGACAACTGGACACACTGGGCCAAAAGCCGCGGCGGCGAAAATATGATGGTCGTGTACTGGCTGTATAACCGTACCGGCGACGAATTTCTGCTGGATTTAGCGAATCTGCTGTACGAGCAAACCCGAGACTGGACCGGTCGACTCAGCGCCGATGCGCCCGGCATCTGGCACGGTGTGAACACCGGCATGGGAGTGAAACAACCGGCGGTCTATTACCAACAGTCCGGTGATGAAGAACATAAACATGCATCCAAACACGGCATCGAAAAATTAATGCAGCATCATGGTCAAATCGAAGGGCTGTGGTCAGGAGATGAGCTGCTTCACGGAACCGACCCGGTGCACGGGACTGAGTTGTGTACGGTGGTGGAATACGCTTTCAGCCTCGAAACGCTGGTAAAAATTACCGGTGATATGGACTACGCGGAACGTCTGGAACGGGTGATGTACAACGCGTTGCCGGCACAGGTGGAGTCCGATTTCACAGGACGGCAATACTACCAGATGCCCAACCAGATTTCGGTGACTACCTATTCGCAGAACTTTACCACCCGGCACTGGGGGACGAACCTCTTTGGCTTCGAAACCGGGTACGGTTGCTGCACTGCAAATTATCATCAGGGATGGCCAAAATTTACTTCCCATTTATGGATGGCAACGCCGGATAACGGATTAGCCGCATTGGTATACGCCCCCAGCGAAGTAACCGCGAAGGTGGGGGACGGAGTTGAAGTACAAATGAGCCAGGAGACTCGTTACCCGTTTGGTGAGGATGTAACATTCCGGTATACCACCCGTAAAAAAGCAGAATTTCCCTTACATCTGCGGATACCAGCCTGGGTTGATACAGCCACTGTCTTTGTCAATGGCGATGAGCATGCAATTTATGAAGGCGGAACCGTTGCCAGGATTATGCGGAAGTGGAAAAAGGACGATGAAGTTCGCTTGCATTTACCGATGAAAGTACGCATCAGCAGGTGGCATGAGCGCTCTGCCGGCGTGGAATACGGTCCTTTGGTATTTGCGTTAAAACTAACGGAAAACTGGACTGAAATTGAGGATGAGCGCCACGATTTCGAGAAACCGTACGCGACATACCAGATAACCACGGATGACCCCTGGAATTACGGAATTCTGCGGGAAGCAATCCGGAATCCCGCCGATGCATTTGCTGTGGAAAAGTCGGAAGAAATTGCCGCCCAGCCCTGGACTGTTGATACAACACCTATCCGGATCAGGGTCAAAGGGAAACGGATACCGGATTGGAAGACGTATAACGGAATCGCAGGTCCGTTACCCTGGAGTGCCGTCCGATGTACTGAACCGGAAGAGACAATCACACTCATCCCGTACGGGGCAACGAAACTCCGCATTTCCGAATTCCCGATCGTCCGGTAGTTGACCGGATACAACCTGACGGGTTCGATTCAAGTCTCATTGTGAGAGAAGGGCATAGGGTGTCTATGCGATTTATCCAATATTGTCTGGGTTTTATTTTTCTTATTACGAGTATCCCGGCATCGGCTCAATCATTCCTGTCAACTCTGCACGCGACGTCTGACGACCCGGTGTATTTTACTGTTGCTGCTCCGGCAGAGCGGTCCTCATTTCTCGTAGACGGAGCCTACCGGTTTCGGTTTGGTGAAGAAAATTCCGGTTTAATGTTTTCTTCCAGCCAATATGGAGATTTTTCCTTTGCGGTAAAACGGAGCAGTCAGACGAAATATTTTTACGATGAAATCGGTTCGCCGGAAGTGACGGCGGCCTATCCCGATTTAATCCGGTACAAATTTTTACCGTATACCTCGGTAACCGGGGAAGCGATATTTCAGGTCTATAATTCGGAAATCACGATACACAATTACACCTTTACCAACAGTGCCAGTGATTCCGTGATATTTGATTTTTACCCGTTTTACCGGCACAGCCAAAATACCGCTGATGTGACCATTTCAAATTCCCGCCAGGTATTCCGGTACTCGCATCCGTTTACCATCGACGCCTGGTCTGCTCGTGCCGGTATTCCATATCCGGATACTGTACACAATGTTTTCATGGTCAGTGAAGCCCCTCTGAGTTACGGGGTATTTTCGGCACTGGGACCGTTGAACGGTCAGCCGACAAATCGTGTCGCTTTGACGCCCTCTTTATATATGTACGGAAACGTCTACCATGCCGATGGGAGCGTATGCTTTCATGCGCAGCCGGAAGCGCAATTCTATCTTTCCCCCGGCGATTCTCTGGCTGAAATAGTTACGGAAGTCGCTCAACCTGTACCGGGCGATTCTATCACTGTACCAGGTGACGGTACCTGGGAAACAATGTTGGATAATTTTCGATTAAGTAATTTTCAGGAAAACGATTCCGTGACAATCCGGTTCTCTTGCCTGATAACTGGCGAGCAGACAGATACGACCCTGGCACTTCCCGATCTGACATTGACCGACTCTCTCCAAATCGATTTACGCTTAGATGAGTCTCCCCACCCGGCGCAGCCACAAAACATCGAAGTGGGTTATTCACAAAATGAAGACTATTCCATTTTAACCTGGAACCAGGTTGACAGTCTGTTCTATCACATTTTCCGGGGTGACAGCTCTTCCTATGGCCGTTTTGACCTGGTGGCTGACAGTATTGTTGGTGAGGCCCATTTAGACTTTGGATTAAGTCCGGATTCAATCTACTCATATACCATCATTGCCGAAGATTCTCTGGGGAATCTGAGCCCGCATTCCCAAATAATAAGTAAACCGCTCCCGCCACCGCCACCGGAACCGGCCTCTGTCTTCTTTGAATATGTCACGGGAAAAGAAGAACTTCCGAATACCATAGGTGCTCCAATTCAGCGGGTACTCGGCTTTCAAAATCGAGTGGCGCTTGGTCCGGGGGATTCTCATTCAGTCCGCGTTATCCGGGGGATGGTCTCAGACTCTTCCCGGTTGGATTCGCTCGAGACGGCTGTATCCGCACTCATGAGTTATGACCAGTCCCTGGCAATTCAGGAGAACGAATCGGAGTATTCTCACATAGAACAACCTGCTGATCTCTCACCAAACGAGGAGTACCTGTATTGGAGCCTTTTGAACTTGTCGAGACAATCCGTAATGAACCCGGGAACAGGTGCTTATTCACTGGCAGCCCGGGAACCGTTTCAGGGACCGGAGCAGTCAGGGATAACCGGGAGTTCACTCCCTGGACTGCTGGTTTACAGTCGTATTAATCCCGAGGGTGCACAAGAGATACTGGAAACGGTTGCGGGCAAACAGCTCACCAATGGTGCAATCCCGCAGCGGATAGGTCCCGTGTATCAGGATACGCTGAACAGCGAGAATGACATCATTGCCATGGCTCCGCTGTTGAGTCATATCGCATGGAAAATATATGAAGAAACGGGAAACACTGACTTCCTGCAAACCATGTTTAACGCCGGTACGGAGCTGTACAATTTTTGGAGCACTGAACGGGATACAGACAACGACGGGCTGAGTGAATGGGGCAATGTGAGTCTCCGGGAAACGATGCGCCCTGGTGAATCTGCACTCTGGAATCTCCTCGAGACACCCGGTGATGTGGAAGCACTTGACCTCAACACCATGATGGTAATGGAAGCCCGCGCCCTGGCAAAGATGGGAGAAGCGCTTAGTGACACTGCGGCAGCGAGCTGGGAACAGGAAGCAACAGAGCGCTCCATGCAAATCCGGGATACGTTCTGGAATGCGGCGGACGATTTTTATTACCATGTGGACAGATCAGCACACAGTTTCACCTATAAAAGCGCCAACGATTTGAGACGTCAGGAGATTATCGGATTCCTTCCGCTCTGGGGTGAAATCGCCACCGAGGAACAGGCATCAGCCCTGAAAGATCATCTGCTTTCACCATCCTTCTGGCGGCAATACGGGGTGCCCTCGCTCGCAGCGGACGACCCCGAGTTCAATCCCCTTGGACAGTGGAATGGTCCGGTATGGATCCAGTGGCAGTATTTCATTTATGAAGGATTAATTAACTACGGGTACGGCCAGGAGGCAAGGGACCTGTTATCCAAAAACGTTTCCGCGAAAATCAGGCAATTGAGCGCAGTACATACCGTCAACGGAGCTCACGATCCGGAAGCAGGTATAGAACTTGGTTCAAAGAACGATGTCACAACAGCGTTGCTGGCTCTGATGCTCGAGGAAAGGGAGTCTATTCCGAGTGACACCGACAATGACCCGGCGAAAGCACCGGAAAGTATTAGGTTATTCAGTAACTATCCGAACCCCTTTAACGCAACCACTGTGATACCATTCACCATCCCGGAGAAGTCGGACGTGAGAATAAAAATCTACGATGTCCGGGGGGAATTGGTAGAGACGGTGTTCGATGCAAATGTACCAGCCGGACGATATACCCAAAGATTCAATGGCGACAGGCTTTCCAGCGGAATATACTTTTATCAGTTACAGACCGGGGCTATCGTGAAAACCAGAAAAATGATACTGATTAAATGAGCACCCAGCCTGAACCATATCATGTGATCACCAAGCCGATCGGGGCGATCTGCAATCTGGATTGTAAATATTGTTTTTATCTGGAAAAGGAGAACCTCTATCCGGGCACCAAAGATTTCCGCATGCCGGACGATGTACTTGAGGAATTCGTCATACAGTACATCGATCAACCGGGGGATGAGGTCACCTTTACCTGGCAGGGTGGCGAACCCACCCTCCTGGGGATCGATTTTTTTCAGCGGGCGGTGGACTACCAGAAGAAGCATAATCCGGACGGGAAAGTGATCCGCAATGCCATGCAGACCAACGGGGTGAAGCTGGACCAGGCATGGGCGGACTTTCTGCGGGAAAACGACTTCCTGGTAGGCATAAGT